>Ga0228535_1000859_pt1 | contig 65922 bp, 64 predicted proteins | sample SJ1metagenome_FD_168457 | JGI IMG/M metagenome (GOLD analysis project Ga0228535, IMG submission 168457) | Enriched culture of PCE-dechlorinating microbial communities from Ithaca, New York, USA - SJ1 | ecosystem: Engineered > Modeled > Simulated communities (microbial... > Unclassified | place...
GGACAACCAGGCTGCCTCCGTTTGCCTGATCCGAGCATCGACGCCCCCACCTCCGCCTCCCCCCACCTGCCACCCACCCATTGCTGCTCGATAGCACCCCCGCGTCGTGCCCCGCTCGTCATACGTGTCCACCGCCCACATATAAGTTAGCGATGAATGGGGGTGGGTCCATGCGGTCGAGTGTGCGCGCTCAGTTGCGGCCTCGCGAAGGGCTTAATGTCAGTCTTAGGGCGCTCATTGCCGGGATCATCGCATGCGCCGCGCTGGCGATGATCGCTGCGGCGATTCTGGGCCTGATCATGTACCGCACGCTGCTGCCCGAGGCGATGCTGCCGAGCATCATGGGCGCCGTCAACCTGGTGGCCCTGATCTGTGGCGGGTACTTCGCCGGACGCAAGGCTGAGAACGCGGGCTGGCTCAATGGCGGCCTGGCTGGGCTGTTGTATACTGCGCTGCTGCTGGTGCTCGGCATGTTCTTCTTCCCGGGGCCGACTGCCGCTTGGACGGCGGTACGGCGTTTGCTGGTCGGTTTCGTCCTGGGTGGACTCGGCGGCACCGTCGGCGTCAATACTTAGGCTCATGAACCGCAACCGCACCAGGCCGGCCGGGTCCGGCTCGCCGGCCCGGCCGCGCCGGGCGTGGCCGGCTACTCTAGCGGCCACTACCCTGTTTGCCGCGATCATCTTAGCCGCGCTCTGCTGTGGGACAGCCTCGCCGGCCTCAGCCGCCGCATCCGTAGCGCCGGCGTCGCTGCGTCAAGGCGATAAAGGCAGCGATGTGCTGTGGCTGCAGGGCAGGCTCGGCGATCTGGGGCTGCTGAGCGCCGCCCCGACCGGTACCTTCGGCCCCCAGACTACCGCCTCGGTCCGGGCCTACCAGGCCAAAGTTCAGATCGCCGTGAGCGGAGTTGTCGGCCCCCAAACCGCCGCCAAGCTGGCCGCCGAGAAGGCATGGCAGGTCCAGGTGCGTTCGGGAGACACGCTCGCCGCCATTGCCGCCCGGGTCGGACTGACCACTTCGCAGCTACTTGCCGCCAACCCGGCGGTCACCAACGCCAACCGCATCTACGCCGGGCAGAAACTCACGGTCCCCCTGCCACCCCGCCTGACCGCGCTAGCGGGGGGCGCCACCAGCGGCTCCGCAACCGCCGGCAGCGGCGCGGCAGGCTCACAACAGCCGGCCACCACTCCCACCAAACCAGCCGAGCCCTCCCCGGCCTCAGCAGTTCCCGCCAGCGGCGGCAAGCTGCAGATCGAGCCCAACGACGGCAGCACCGACGTGATCATGGGCGCATCCAACAGTATTTTCCTGACCTTTGACGGCCCGCTAGTGCCAGGACCCGCGGCGGAGATCCTCGAGGTCTTGGAGGCGCGGTCGATCACGGCGGCGTTCTTTGTGACCGGTCAGGACGCGGCACGTTGGCCCGAAATCGTCGCCCAGATGGCCCGGGACGGCCACTACGTCGAGTCGGCCGGCTGGACCGATGCCACCGGGCGGACGCCGACGCCTGTTCAGGCGCGCACAGAGCTCGACGGTGCCTCCCGGGCCATCAGCAGCATCACCGGCCGCGCGCCGAGGTGGCTGCGTCCAGCCGCGGGCGCGACAGACGCCGGATGGGTCTACGCCAACGAAGCGCCTGCCGGCGGCCTTGCGGTGCTGTGGTGGCACAACATCGGCGCGCTGCCAGACGGGCCGGCAACGGTATCACGCCTCGATCGCTACCTGGTAAACGGGGCTGTGATCCGGTTGCCTCTGGAAACCGTGACGGTTTCCTACTTGGGGCAGTGGCTCGACCGGTGCGCCGTGCGCGCCGTCCGCCTCGCGCCGCTGGGCGAGCTCACCGGGGCGCCGAGAGGGTGGTAACGGAAGCTGCAGTAACAATTGCCGCCAGACGTGACAAGGGGCCGGGCAATGCCGGCCCCTTGCCTCCGCCTCAACCTAAGTGACTACTTAGGTAGGGCGGCCCCCCGCGCCAAGGCCTCCTCGCCCATGCGAACCAGAACCTTGGTGATGCTACCTCCGATGCGGCCACCTGTCATCCCGCATTCACGCGAAGTCATGTCACCCCAGCCGACCTGGCGGATCCGGTCGCTGAGACCAAGATCCTCGGCTATCTCGTACTTGTAACGTTCGAGATCCTCCGGCGACAACAAGCGATTGCGGTTGCCATTACCAGCCATCCCGGTAGACACCTCCTGGTCGCCCGAATCGCGGCACGGGCCTTCGTTGTCCCCCTGGCTAGCTGCTGCTCTGTTATTGTTCCTGATTGTTGGCCGGCTTTATGTTGCCGTGATTCTGCCTGTTCCGGGCGATCTGAACTGCCACGCGCCGGCGCCGCGTCTGGCGTCGGGCAAGCAGGATTCGACACGGTCGGACGTGGTACTACCAAGATTAGTGCAAGGAGGTGCTAAGTTGAGATTGAGAGCAGATTTCACTTCGCTGGAAACCCTGCTGGAGAGCGCACTCCTGCGCGGCGCGCAATACGCCGACGTCCGCCTGACCACCCAAGAGCTCGAAGGCCTCTCGGTTCGCAACGGTGAGGTTGAGAGCGTCGCCGGCTCCCGAGAGCGAGGGCTGGGCGTACGCGCCCTCTGCGACGGGGCCTGGGGCTTCGCCGGCACCGCGAGCAATGATCCCGCCGACTGGCAGCAAGCCGTCAGGGACGCAGTTTCCATCGCCAGGGCCAGCGCCACCCACCGCAAGCCTCGAGGTGTGGAGCTCGCGCCGGAGCCGCCACACCGCGCTGAGTGGTCAACGCCGGTCAAGATCGACCCATTCGCCGTTCCGATGGAGGATCGCTTGGAGCTATTGCGCCTGGCCTGTGGCCGGATGCGTGAGGTCGGGGCAGTTCATGTTGCGCAGGCCGGGATCAACATGTGGCGCGAGCAAAAGCAGTTCGCGAGTACCGAAGGCGCCCGCATCAACCAGGAGATCACCCACACCGGGGCATCGTTGACAGCCTTCGCGCGCGGCAGCGGGGACACCCAGCGCCGCTCGTTTTCTGACTATGCTTCGGCGGGTTGGGAGTTCGTCCGCGATCTAGAGCTCGCCGACCGGGCCCGCTCGCTCGGCCGCGAGGCCGAGCAGTTGCTCACGGCGGAGGCCTGTCCACGCGGCCCGCAAGACCTGGTGCTCGGCGCCGAGATGATGGCCCTCCAGATCCACGAGTCGTGCGGCCATCCGATCGAGCTTGACCGGGTGCTGGGATCCGAGGCGACGTTCGCCGGCACGAGCTTCCTTGAGCCGGAGGGCCTCGGCACCTTCCGGTACGGGTCACCGGCGGTCAACATCACCGCCGACGCAACGATCCCCGGCGGCCTCGGCAGCTACGGCTACGACGACGAGGGCGTAGAGGCGCAGCGCACGGTGATCATGGATCGCGGCATCCACACCAACTACCTGACCTGCCGGGAGACGGCGCGGAGCACGGGCCAGGAGCGCTCAGGCGGGACGATGCGGGCACAGGGTGGTCCTAACCTGCCCTTGATCCGCATGACCAACATCAACCTCGAGCCGGGCGACTGGACGCTTGAGGGGATCATCCGTGATACCAAGCGGGGCGTACTGCTCAACACGCCCAAGAGCTGGTCGCTCGACGATAAGCGGGTCAACTTCCACTTTGGCTGCGAGATCGGGTTTGAGATCGTCGACGGCGCCCTTGGCCGGATGCTCCGGAACGGCGCCTATACCGCGCTGACGCCCCAGTTCTGGGGCGCGTGCGACGCGGTGGCCGGCCCCAGCGAGTGGCATGTCTGGGGCACTCCAGGCTGCGCCAAGGGTGAGCCTGTCCAGATCGCTCATGTCGGGCACGGCGCCGCACCAGCCCGCATGCGCGGCATCAAGGTAGGTGTGGGAGCATGATCGGCCGCACGGAGATGCTGTCCCTGCTGAGGGACGTCACAGCGATGTCACCCGCGGAGGCCACCGAGGTCTACCTCAGCGGTGAGGATCTGGCAGTCACACGCTGGAACACCAACTACATCCACCAGAACCTCTCCCGCAGCAACCAGACGCTGACCGTGCGGGTCATCGACGGTCAGCGTATCGGCATCGCGACCACCAACCAGCTTGAGCGGGAGACGCTCGCGGCGGCAGTCAACCGGGCTTTGGAGCACGCGCGTCTGCAGAAACCACACCCTGACGCTCCCCAGCTGCCGCCGCCCACCGGCCGGCCCCAGCATGAGGCCACCGGAGCCTACCATGAGGGGACGGCACGCTTTGCGCCGGCCGACCGGGCCGCCGGAGCAGGCGTAGTTATTGCGGCCGCCCAGGCACGCAAACTCCAGTCCGCCGGTACGTTCGCGACGTCGGTGCGCGAGACGGCGGTGGTCAACTCGCTCGGCGCCGAGGCCTACCATGCGGGCACCAAGGCCTACATCCGGACGATCGTCAATGATGGCCAGACCACGGGCTATGCGGATCGGCTGGCAGCCGATGTCGGCCTGCTCGACTACGACGACCTTGCACAAGAGGCAGTGACCAAGGCGACACTGCATCACGAGGCTCGCGACCTGCCGCCCGGGCAGTACAGCACCGTGTTCGAGGCCGTGGCGTTGTCGGACTTGCTGCGCTTCCTTGGCTACTTGGCCTTTAGCGCCAAGGCAGTGCACGAGGGGCGCAGCTTCATGGGCCCCGAGCGCGGCAACAAGGTCATGAGCGAGCTTGTCACCATCTGGGATGACGGCCTCGACCCGCGCGGTTTGTTGACGCCGTTCGATGCGGAGGGCGTGCCGAAGCAAAAGGTCGTGTTCATTGAGCGCGGCGTGGTCCGCGACGTCGTCCACGACTCGCGCACTGCACAAAAAGACGGGCGGCAGTCGACCGGCCACGCCACCCCGTTTGGCCGCTGGAACGCCGGCCCGATGCCGGCCAACATGCTCATGGCCACCGGCGCGGGCAGCCGCGAGGAGATCATCAAGTCGACGGCGGACGGAGTGCTGGTGACGCGTTTCCACTATACGCACGCGCCGGAGCCGATGCGGGTGGTGGCTACGGGCACGACTCGCGACGGCACGTTCCTGATCAAGGATGGCGAGCTCGTCGCAAGGCTGCGCAACCTCCGCTTCACCGACAGCATGATCGACGCGTTTTCGCGGATCGACGCCGTCAGCGGCCAGGCGCGCCTGGCTCGTGACTGGTGGAGCACCTTTGAGTCGTGGTTGCCGGTGGTGCGCATCAACGGCTTCACCTTCACCGGCGCGACAACGTTCTAGCGGACGCTATTCGGCGGCTCTGGCAGCATTGATTTTGCTGGTCCAGGGCCGCCTTGGCACGACTGTCACGCCATGCGGATGGCCTTGGCTCAACTATCACGAGTTGACAACCGCGACTGTCAGTTGTGCCAAGGAGACAAACAGCTCCGGCACGAATTTGCTTTAGTTGGGCCTTGTGATCGCGCTGGCCGGTGCAGTGCCAAGGCCGGGTGGCCTGTCGTTTAGAGGGGGGTTCCCGTGCGGATCCACGATCATCCCATCTTGGAGTTCAGGCGAGGGCCGGAGATCGAGTTTACGTTTGAGGGTCAGGTCCTCAAGGGCTACGAGGGCGAGCCCATCGCCGCCGCACTGCACGCCGCAGGGGTGCGCGTCCTGCGCACCACGCCTAGCGGCCGTGCCCGCGGCCTTTTCTGCGCCATCGGCAACTGCTCCAGCTGTTATGTTGTGGTTGACGGCGTGCCCAATGTCCGGTCCTGCACCGAGCCGCTGCGCGCCGGCATGGCAGTATCGCGCCAGCACGGGTTAGGTGAGCTGCGATGACAGGCACAGCGACAGCGCCGCTGGTTGAGGCAGCGATCATCGGTGGAGGCCCCGCCGGGCTATGCGCCGCCCTTGAGTTGGCCCGGGCCGGCATCAGATGCCTGGTCGTTGATCGGCAGCACGTTCTTGGGGGGCAGCTCATCAAGCAGACCCACCGTTTCTTTGGCAGCCGGTCCGAGCGCGCCGGCCAGCGGGGGTTCGAGATCGGCAAGCAACTCGCCGCCGAGCTGCTGCAGCACGATGGGGTGACGGTCTGGTTGGAGGGCACGGCGGTAGGGTACTACGCCGAGGACCGTACGCTGCTGGTCGAGCGGGACGGCGCCCTTTGCCGGGTCCATGTCGAGGCCCTGATCCTGGCGACGGGAGCAGCCGAGCGCGCGCTGGCTTTCGCCGGCAACGACCTGCCCGGGGTCTACGGAGCCGGGGCGGTGCAGACCTTGATGAACGTCTACGGCGTCCGGCCGGGCGAGCGCGCCGTGATGATCGGCGCGGGCAACATCGGGCTCATTGTGGCCTATCAGCTGATCCAAGCCGGCGTTGAGGTCGCTGCCGTGCTTGAGGCCGCGCCGGCGGTTGGCGGCTACTGGGTCCATGCGGCCAAGCTGGCCCGTGCCGGAGTGCCGATCATGACCTCTCACTCAATCGTGGCCGCTCTCGGCACAGATCAGGTGACGGGCGTTCGTGCTACCAAGCTGGACGCCAAGTGGCAACCGGTGCAAGGCTCGCAGTTCGAGGTTCCCTGTGATCTGGTATGCCTGGCCGTTGGACTCTCGCCGCTCACAGAGCTGGCGACTCTGGCCGGTTGCCAGCTGGCATATGTGCCCGAGCTCGGCGGCTACGTACCCTGGCACGACGAGGAGATGCAGACGACCGTGCCCGGCGTGTTTGTGGCGGGCGACGCAGCCGGAGTCGAGGAGGCCTCCAGCGCGATGATCGAGGGGACTCTGGCCGGGCTGGCCGTCGTCAATTACCTACGGCCGCATTCCCAGTACGCCGCCAGTCGCAAGCGCGCCGCAGCCCAGCTGGCGGCGCTGCGGGCGGGCCCTACGGCGGAGCGCATTCGCGCCGGCCTGCTCAAGCTGTCCGACCACCGGCCACGGCTGGCAGGCACCGGAGGTGAGGGTAAGTGACCCGTTGCTCGGAGCAACTGGGCCGGGCCGGCACTCCCGAGGCCGCGGATTTGGCGCGCATTTTGCCCGACGATGAGAGACTGCGGCGAGGACCGGTAGCGATCATCGAGTGCTTCCAGGAGATTCCCTGTGACCCATGCGCTGATGCCTGCAGGCGTGGCGCCATCCTGGCCTTTGACAAGATCACCGACCTGCCGCGGGTCGATCCGGAGCACTGCAACGGTTGCGCTCTGTGCGTCGTGCGCTGCCCGGGATTGGCCATCTTCGTGGTCGACGTCAGCGGTGACGGCGACATGGGCACGGTCAAGCTGCCCTACGAGTACTTGCCACTGCCCAGGCCGGGCGACGATGTGGCCGCTCTCGACAGGCTCGGGCAGGAGGTGTGCCGCGGCAAGATCGTCGCTGTGCAGCGTCCTGCGGCGTTTGACCGCACCGCCCTCGTCACCGTTGAGGTGCCGCGCGAGCAAGCCCTCATCGTGCGGGGGATCCGAGCCGGTCAAGGGAGGCGCTCCGATGGCTGATACCCGTGGCAACAAGTCAACTAACTGCGGCGCCGTCACGGAGCAGCTCACCGTGACCATCTGCCGGTGCGAGGAGATCACCGAGGCCGACGTGCTCGCCGCGTACCAGGCCGGCTACCACACCGTGGACGAGATCAAGCGCAAGTTGCGCTTGGGGATGGGGCCGTGCGGCGGCAGGACATGCATGCCTTTGCTCCTATCGCTGCTCGCCAGGCTAAGCGGCCGCCCCATCGCGGACATCGCGCCGCCGGTGGTCAGGCCGCCGCTCAAGCCGATGCCGCTCGGGATGTTTGAGCCGCTGTTGCCGGCCGAGGGCAAAGAGGGAGGCGGGCAATGAGGAAGTCGGTTGAGGTCGCGATCGTCGGCGGCGGCGTGATCGGCTGCGCGATCGCGTACAACTTGGCGCGGCTGGGATGCACGGACGTGGCCGTGTACGAGCAGTCCTACCTCTCTTCCGGATCGACCGGCAGGTGTGGCGCGGGCGTGCGGGCGCAGTGGGGGACCGAGACCAACTGCAGATTGGCCCACGAGAGCATCAAGCTATTCGAGCACTTGGAGCAGGAGCTGGATTACCCGGACATCGAGTTCAAGCAGGGCGGCTACCTGATCCTCGCCTTCTCCGAGGCCCAACTGCGGCAATTTGAGCGCAATGTCGCCCTCCAGAACAGCATGGGCATTCCTTCGCGGCTGCTCACGCCGGCGGAGGCCAGGGAAATCGTCCCGCATCTAGGCGCCCCCGACCTCGTGGGCGCGACCTTTTGCCCGACGGACGGCCACTGCAACCCGTTCCGGGTAACCGATGCCTACGCACAGGCCGCGAAGCGGTTGGGTGCTGAGATCAACACGTACACCGCTGTGCGCGGCTTGGTCCGGAGGGGTGACCGGCTCACGGCCGTCGAAACCGACCAGGGCCCCGTATCCTGCCGCGCCGTGGTCAACGCCGCCGGACCGTGGGCGGCCGCGGTCGCAGCAATGGCCGGCGTGGAGCTGCCGCTGTTTACACAGCGCCATCAGATTCTGGTCACAGAGCCGGTCAAGGCGATGCAGGACCCGATGGTGATCTCATTCACGCACGGCCTGTACTGCCAGCAGGTGCCGCATGGGGCGTTCATCATGGGGCTCGGCGACCCGCATGAGCCCAAGGGGCTCGACATCGGGCACAGCTGGCAGTTCATGGCCGACATCGCGCGGCACATCCGGCACCTGCTGCCGCCCTTGGCGGCGCTCCGGGTCGTGCGGCAATGGTCGGGGTTGTACACCGTGACGCCCGATTCGCAGCCGATCCTGGGCGGCCTCGCGGAGCCGGCCAACATGTGGCAGGCTGTGGGTTTCTCGGGGCACGGCTTCATGCTCGCGCCGGTGGTGGGGCGCGTGATCGCGCAGATGGTGCTCGGGCAGCAGCCGGAGATTTCCGTCGACCGGCTCGACCTTGGGCGCTTTGGCCGCGGCGAGCTCGTACTGGAGCCGTCGGTCGTGTAGTCGGAGTAGGAGCAATAGTGGGTGTGGATTAGGTAGGCCAGCGACAAATCACGGGGGTGATGGGGATGCGACTGGCGACCAAGGATGAGCATTGCTCGGGTTGCCGCGTGTGCGAAATGGTCTGCTCACTGGAGAACTTCGGGGAGAACAACCCCAAATTCGGGCTGATGAAGATCATCGGCCACTTTCCCGCGCCGGGGCGCTACGAAGTGCGGGTCTGCGACGAGTGCGGCGCGTGCCGCGATGTCTGCCCTGTAGAGGCGATCTACGAAGTCAACGGCCATCTGGAGGTCGACGAAGACCTGTGCACCGGCTGCCTGGCCTGCGTGGAGGCATGTCCCGCCGGAGTGATGACCACGCACCGCAAGTGGCCCTCACCCAAAAAGTGCGTGCAGTGCGGCGCCTGCGCGCAGTACTGCCCGACCGGTGCCATCTACGACGCCGACAAGTACACGCCGGAGCAGGCCTGGCGCATTACCCGCAACGCCCGGACCCAATCGGCGGACGCCGGAGGTGACAGGTAATGGCTGAGCACATCAAGGCCAAGGGCGGCTATTGCGGCCGCATCCTGCGCGTCGATCTCGGGGCGGGGGAGCACCGCGTCGACCCGCTGCCCGAGGAGTGGCCGGGCAAGTACATCGGTGGGCGCGGTTTTGTGTCGCGCATCCTCTATGAAGAGGTGCCGCCGGGCACCGACCCGCTCGGTCCTGACAACAAGCTGGTCATGGCGGCGGGGCCGCTCACAGGTGTCTTCCTGCCGGGTTGCGGCAAGACGCACTTCGGCGCCAAGTCTCCAGCCACCGGTGGCTACGGTGACTCCAACATTGGCGGGCACCTGTCACCTGAGCTCAAACAGGCCGGTTACGACGTCTTGATCCTCGAGGGACAGTCCGCTGACCCGGTTGTCGTGGTCATCGATGACGACAAAGTTCGGCTCGAGCCGGCCGGGGATCTCTGGGGCTTGGGTTGCATCGAAACCGAGAAGAGGCTCAAGGAGCGGCTCGGTGAGGAGTTCCAGATCGCCGTGATCGGCCCGGCCGGTGAGAACATGGTCAAGTTCGCCTGCATCGGCCACGACTTCGGCCGCCAGGCCGGCCGCACAGGCGTCGGCGCCGTGATGGGCAGCAAGCGGGTCAAGGCCCTCGCCATCCACGGCACCGGATCGATGCCGGTTGCCGACCCCCAGGGCCTTCTGGAGATGGGCAAGCGCATGTACCAGGCGTGCTTTGACAAGCCTGCTTTCTCCGAGTGGACGCCGTACGGCACGGCCGGGGTAACCGACTGGGTCAACGAGGTCGGGGCCTTTCCGACCCGCAACTTCCAGACGTCGTACTTCCCCGAGCACAAGCAGATCAACGGGCAACGGCTCCGGGAAGACATCCACATCACGGACAAGGGCTGCATGGGCTGCCCGATCCCCTGCGGCAAGTACTCCCGGGCCAAGGTCAGTCTGGGCGAGTGCCTGGTGGAGGGGCCCGAGTACGAGACCATCGCCTTGCTGGGAGGCAACTGCTGCCTCAGCGACATCAAGGAAGTCGCGTACGCCAACTACATCTGTGACGACCTGGGGCTGGATAGCATCTCGGGCGGCAATGTCGCGGCGTTCGCCATCGAGTGCCTGGAGAAGGGCGTGATCACGCCTGAGCAGGCAGGGATGGAGTGGAAGTTCGGCGACCTAGAGAGCATCGTGCACCTGCTCCAGCTGATCGCCCACCGGGAAGGCATCGGTGACGTGCTGGCCGACGGCGTCAAGATGGCCGCCGAGCGGCTCGGCAAGGGCAGCGACCACTACGCGATCCACGTCAAGGGACTCGAGTGGACCGGTTACGAGTCGCGGTTCGCGCCGGCCATGATGCTCTCGTACATCACGGCCGACATCGGCGCCCACCACAACCGCAGCTGGGCGATTACCTTCGATGTCGCCCGGGGACGCGAGAAGATGGATGGCAAGGCCGAGCGCGTCGTCGAGTTGCAGCACATCCGGCCGCTGTTCGACTGCCTTGGCATCTGCCGGCTCCAGTGGGTCGAGATTGGTTTCGACCTCGAATGGTATGAGAAGGTCTTCCCGGTCGTGACCGGCATCAACTATACCTGGGACGACCTGCTCCACGTCTCCGAGCGCGTGTGGAACCAAAACCGCGTCTACTCGGCCCGGCACGTGCCCGGCTTCGGGCGGGCGCTCGATCAACCGCCGGCTCGCTTCGTTGAGGAGCCGGTCCCAGACGGCCCCGCGAAAGGCAAAATGATCACCCAGGCGCAGATCGAGAGCTTGCTGGATGACTACTACAAGCTGCGCGGCTGGACGCCAGATGGGCTGCCCACCAAGGAAAAGCTGGTCGAGCTCAAGCTGGAGGACGCCGCTCGCGATCTCTGGGGCGACCGCAAATGACGTACGGCCGGATCGAGGTCCAGGTGGCGGGGCACGCGCGGGAGTTCTTCCCGGGCGGCCGTGACCGCCATTGGGTCGATCTGGCTGGCCCGGCGACGGCGCGGGAGATCATCGAGCAACTCGGGGTATCACCTGACCTGGTCATGGCCGTGTTTGTGGACGGCGAGTTGCGCGATAAGGACGCAGTCCCGCCGCCGGGGGCGATTCTGTTGCTGATTAGCCCGCCGTCAGGCGGGTAGCGAAGAGCGGCGGCCGCGAGTGAAGCGACGAGCGAGAGCGAGGCCGCTTCTCATACGATGACAGGCTGGGGCCCGGCATGGCTGGGCCCCAGCCTCGGAGTGGAGGGCGATGTTCGTGTCGGACACGGAGCGCGAAAGACAGGAGCGACAGCGCCGGATCTTGGACATGGTCGCCAGCGGCAAGATGACGGCCGCGGAGGGCGCGCAGCAGCTCGCCGCGCTCGGTTATGCGCCGGTCGGGCCATGCCCGGAGGATGACGAGGCCGGAGAGGCTGATGCGGGGGCATTGGGCGAGCCTGTGCACAGGCGTCGAGGGGATGGACAGGGAGCCGGCGGGCGGGCGAGGGCCATCCGCGTCGTGATTACCGATGTTCGCACCGGGCAGGTCAAGGTCAATCTGGCGTTGCCGTTGGCTCTGGCTGAGGTCGCGCTCCGGTTTGTGCCGCGCGACTCCTTGGAGCGCGCTGGAGTCAACGTTGATAGGCTGCACGCAGCGCTCGGACGCGGCGAGACCGGCCTGGTCTTCGCCACTGTCGACCATGAGGACCACCAGTCAATCGAGGTGCTAGTTGAGTAGTTTCGTGACCGCAGCCGTGGCAGGAACAGCACTTGGCAACGCGAAGTACAGGAGAATGTGTGAGGTACATCGACAACGCGGTCTCACGCGTGTAGGCACATTCAGGGCGAGCTACGATCCATGGCTGGGACTAATGGATTGGTCCACCAGTGTCCTGGTCAAGTTGATGCCACTCATCGCCCGCGGAACGGAGGGCATCAGTGGTTGCCTGGTTGTTAGCCGCTTCGATTGACACCGGGGATACGTTCATCGAAGAGCTGATCGCGGGCCTTGAGGTCACTGCGATCGGCATGTCCGTCGTCTTCAGCGTCCTGATCCTTCTCTTCTTCATTATGGTGGTCATCGGCAGGCTCTTCGCCGAGGCCCCAGCTGCTCAGCCACAGGCAGTGCCTCAGGTCGCCGCCGGAGCGGGGGACGAGGCCGAGCTGGCCGCCGACGTCTCGGCAGACGTGTCGGCAACTGAGGCGCCGTTGCCCGCCGGAGACTTCGGCGCCGTAGCGGCAGACGAGCTTGCCGGTGAGCAGCTTGTGGCCGTGATCTCGGCGGCGGTTGCCGCAGCGCTTGACCAAGAGGCCCGGGCGGCTGAGCCTGCCCAGAGGGCTGGTCAGCCACACTCGCCGGTACGTGCCGGCTGGGTGCTGTCAGGCCGGATCGAGCGGCTCACAGCCCGCGACCGGATGCCGTACTCGCCGAGGGGTAGGTGATAGCGGGTGTCTGAGCAACTGCAAAAGATTATCCAAGGATCGGCCTTTGCCGAGCTCACTCTGGCTCACGTTTTGATGATCACCGTAGGTTGCTTCCTGATCTACCTCGCGATCGTCAAGAAGTTCGAGCCGCTCCTGCTCCTCCCGATCGGTTTTGGCGTTGTCTTGGCCAACATCCCGGTCGCCGAGTTGATGGCCGAGGGTGGCCTGCTGTACTGGTTGTACCAGGGGGTCAAGCTCGGCATCTATCCGCCGCTGATCTTCCTGGGCGTCGGGGCCATGACCGACTTCGGTCCGCTAATCGCCAACCCCAAGACGTTCCTGTTAGGGGCGGCCGCTCAGCTTGGCATCTTCACGACGTTCATGGGCGCCCTGCTGCTACGATTCACGGGGCCGGAGGCGGCCAGCATCGGGATCATCGGGGGGGCCGACGGCCCGACCGCGATCTTCCTGACGGCTAAGCTTGCTCCGCACCTGCTGGGACCCATCGCCGTGGCAGCCTACTCCTACATGGCTCTCGTGCCGATCATCCAGCCGCCGATCATGATGGCCCTGACCACCAAGGAGGAGCGCGAGGTGGTCATGGAGCAGCTTCGTCCCGTCAGCAAGCGGGAGCGCGTCATTTTCCCGATGATCGTCACGATTGCCTGCGGCCTGATCATCCCGCAGGCACTGTCACTCGTGGGCATGCTGATGCTGGGCAACATCCTGCGCGAATCAGGCGTCGTCGACCGCTTGGCCAAGACGGCGCAGGATGCGCTAATGAACATCATCGTCATCTTCCTCGCCGTCACGGTCGGCGCAACCACGCGGGCCGACGCGTTTTTGACCCCGCAGACCCTCGGCATCATCGCCCTCGGGCTAGTGGCGTTCTCCATCGGCACCGTTGGCGGTGTGCTTTTGGGCAAGCTGATGTATCGTCTAACGGGCGGCAAGGTCAACCCGCTGATCGGGTCGGCGGGGGTTTCTGCCGTACCGATGGCCGCACGCGTGTCCCAGAGCGTTGGGCAAAAGTGCAACCCGCGCAACTTCCTGCTCATGCACGCGATGGGCCCCAACGTGGCCGGGGTAATCGGCTCGGCTGTTGCTGCCGGCGTGCTGCTGGCGCTGTTTGGCTAGACGACAAAACGTGATTTATCGCCGGAAGCTGGGCTTCCGGTAGGGATGACTGGACTCAACGCTTGATCGGGCCGGGGCCGTGGCGCCCCGGCTCGCGTACGGCGTGCCGGCGCCCCTATGGGGCGCAGGGGATGAGCCTCTCCGGTGTCGTATTAGGGGAAGAGAGCCAGACCCGGCCAAGTCTCGCACGAGGGAGGGTCACCGGTGCTCAAAGCCTTGCTGGGCTTATACGGCGGACTCGGCCTATTCATCTACGGTATGCAATTGCTCAGCGAGGCGTTGCAGCGGGCCGCTGGAGACCGGATGCGCCTTTTGCTAGAGCGCCTGACTGGGACCCTGCCCAAAGGCATGCTCATCGGCGCCGCGGTTACCGCTCTTGTGCAGAGCTCCAGCGCCACCTCCGTCATGGTCGTTGGTCTGGTCAACGCAGGCCTGATGGGCCTGACCCAGGCGGTGGGCGTCATCTTCGGCGCCAACATTGGTACGACCATCACCGCACAGCTAGTTGCGTTCAAGCTGACCGATCTGGCTTTGCCGGCCATCGGGATCGGGTTTACCCTCACCTTCTTCTCGCGACGCCGCGGCCCCAAACGTGCCGGTGAGCTGTTGCTCGGCTTTGGCATGCTGTTTCTCGGGATGCGCGTCATGTCGGAGTACCTCAGCCCGCTGATCAAGCAGCCTTGGGCGACGGAGATGATCACGTCCTTCTCCCTGCATCCGCTGCTCGGCGTGGCGGTAGGCGCGGCGTTGACCGCCATCGTCCAAAGCTCCAGTGCCACCACTGGTTTGGTTATCGCCTTGGCGTCGGATGGAGCACTGGGGATCGAAGCTGCCCTGCCTCTAGTGCTTGGGGCCAACATCGGCACATGCGTTACGGCATTGCTCGCCTCCATTGGCAGCTCGCTGATGGCGAGGCGCACGGCGGTTGTGCACCTGTTGATCAAGATCATCGGGGTGTTCTTCATCCTCCCGTTCATCAGGGTCTTCTACTCGGTCATCGCCCACATGGGGTCAGATGTCCCGCGACAGATCGCTAATGCGCACACGCTGTTCAACGTGTTCATCAGCTTGTCCCTGGCCCCGTTCACCGCTAAACTGATCCAGCTCGCGACGTGGGTAGTGCCCGGTAGCGTCGAGATCTTCTCGCCTGGACCGAGGTACCTAGATACGCGGTTTCTCAACACCCCGGCGCTGGCCATCAGCCAGGCGCGCAAGGAAGCGCACCGTATGGGCAAGTACGTGATGGACAGCCTGCGGATGGTCTTTGAGGGGCTGATGCGCGGCGACGCCTCGGTCAACGCCCAGATGATCTCCAACGAGCAGGTCATCAACGGGCTCGAGCACTCAATCACCGATTACCTCGCCATTCTCTCGGCGCAGCAGCTATCGCAGAGCAGCTCACGGCAAGTCGCCAACCTTATTTTGACAGTCAAGGATATCGAGAGGGTGGGGGACCACGCTGAGAGCCTGTCCCGGCTGGCGGCGGAGAAGTCGGAGGGGGCGGTGGTCTTCTCAGCCGAGGCCGAGGCCGAGATTAGGAACATGTTCGGCGTAGTCGAGCAGGCCTTCGAGGGCGCTCTGCACGTTCTCGAAACCGGCCAAGAGGACTCGAGCAACCGGGTGCACGGGCTCGAGAACGAGCTAGACATCCTGGAGCGCCAGCTCCGTGCGGCTCACATCCGCCGGCTGGGCGATCGCATCTGCACACCCGCTGCGGGCATTATCTTCCTCGACATCGCCAGCCACTTCGAGCGCATCGGCGACCACGCGGCCAATATCGGCCGGCTGATGGCCGAAGACCTAGACTAAGAGCCAGGCTGAGGCGATTGAGAGCCCAACAGCCCACCAGTCAGTCAGTGCTTGTTTGCGTCGTGAGGAGGCGCACCGATGGTTAACGCGTTGCTGGGACTATATGGCGGCCTCGGCCTGTTTATCTACGGCATGCAATTGCTCAGTGACGCGCTGCAGCGGGCGGCCGGAGACCGCTTTCGCCAACTGCTCGAGCGCCTCACCGGCACGCTGCCGCGAGGCCTCGCCGTGGGCATGGCGGTAACCGCACTTGTGCAGAGCTCAAGCGCAACCACTGTCATGGTGGTCGGCCTGGTCAATGCAGGCCTGATGACCCTGATGCAGGCCGTCGGGGTGATCTTCGGGGCCAACGTGGGCACCACAATCACCGCGCAACTGGTGGCATTTAAGCTGACCGAGATGGCCCTGCCGGCCATCGGCATCGGTTTCACCCTGAGCTTCTTCGGCAAGCGCCGGCTCACCAAGCGCACCGGCGAGCTGCTGCTCGGCTTTGGGTTGCTTTTCTTGGGCATGAAGCTCATGTCGCAGTTCCTCGGCCCGATGATCAAAGAGCCGTGGGCGGCCCGCCTGCTAACGAGCTTCGCGGATCGTCCGGCGCTGGGCGTCCTGGCGGGCGCCGCGCTGACAGCCTTGGTGCAGAGCTCGAGCGCGACGACCGGCTTGGTGATTGCCCTGGCTTTGGAGGGGGCAATCGGGCTTTATGCGGCGGTGCCGATTGTGCTGGGCGCCAACATCGGCACATGCGTCACGGCTCTCTTGGCATCGATCGGTAGCTCCGTAATGGCCAAGCGCTCGGCCATCGTTCACTTGCTGTTTAACCTGATCGGCGTGGCTTTGCTCCTTCCCTTCGTCCGGTACTTCGACGTCTTCGTCGGCCACCTGGGCGGCACCGTAGCCCGCCAGATCGCCAACGCGCACACGCTGTTCAACGTGCTCGTCAGCCTGATACTGCTGCCATTTGCGTCCCATCTTGCTCGTTTGGCCACGTCGCTCATCCCGGGCGACGGCGCGGTGGAAACCTCAGGTCCCCGATACCTTGACCCTCGCTTCCTCGCGACCCCTGCGCTGGCCATCAGTCAGGCCCGCAAGGAAGCAGGCCGCATGGGTCACTACGTTACCGACAGCCTGCGAATGGTCTTCGCTGGGCTAGTCGGCAACGACTCGTCCGTGGGAGCCCAGATGGTGACCCGTGAGCAGATCATCAACGGGCTTGAGCGCGCGATCACAGACTACCTGGCCACCCTCTCGGCACAGGAGCTTTCCGAAGAAGACTCCCGGCTCGTCGCCAACATTATCCTGGCCACCAAGGACATCGAGCGGGTGGGGGATCACGCGGAGAGCCTGAGTAGGCTTGCTGTGGACAAGACGGAGGGCAATGTCGTCTTTTCGGAGCAGGCCACCACCGAGATCACCGACATGTTCCGGCTGGTTGAGCAGGCCTTTACGGGAGCATTGCATGTGCTGGAGACCGCCAGCGAGGATCCTACGAAGCCTGTCCACGGGCTGGAGAACGAGCTGGACGTGGTCGAGCGGGACCTCCGGCACGCTCACATCCGCAGGCTCGGGGATCGCGTGTGCACGCCCGCTGCCGGGATCATCTTTCTCGATATCGCCAGCCACTTTGAGCGCATTGGCGACCACGCAGCCAGCCTCGCGCGCCTGATGAGCGACGAGGGACCGGAGGGCGGCGCGGAGTAGGGGAGAGACCGCTCCCGGCCGCCGGGTAGCCCCGCAATGCCGCGTCCCCTACTGCCCCAACTTGCTTACCAACTGCTGGAAACCAGCCTCGTCAAACCCGGCCTGCACCTCGGTAGCCGATGCCAGGACCGGACGGATCATCACCTTGGGGTTAGCCAGTAGCGCCGCCACAGCGGCTTCGTCGTCGCTGGGCTTGACGGCCATCAACCGGTAGCCGGTGCTCTTGGTGTTGACTAACTCGAGAGGCGCGCGCCGGGCCCGGGCAGCAAGCTCACGGTACTCGCTCGCCAGAAGCGGTTGCTTGAGGATGTCGCGGTACTCATAGCTGATGCCGTTCCGGTCAAGCCAAGACTTGGCTTTGCGGCAGGTCATTCATGTCGGGAAGCAATAAAACGTCAGATCGGCCACTGGGGATCACCTCGCTCTAGATTGCCCGGTGCATCAGCGCACCGGGGCCGCGTGAAGTGAACTATTCGCCGGCGGCTCTGGGGGCGCCCTGCAGCGCAAGACAGCGCGCCACTCTTGCCTAATCCTCGCCAGCAGCCCCAGAATCCGCAGAGTCAGCACAGATGCCGCATAGGCACCACGTCTTTGTACCGCTTACCTGGCCCTATGCACCAGAATGCCCTAGAATCGACTTTCTTGCGAAACACGGGTCCATACCCGTCCCAAACGGCCAAAAGCAGCCGGACTTTGCGGTGCAGGCAGTACCCGCCACCGGGGAAGGCTCCGAGAGGCTACGCGATTACGCGATGCAGCACAGCGAGAAGGTGCGCCACGAGAGCTAGCTGCCGGGCGGGCGCTGGCGGGCCGTTCAGCGCCTCGAGATCGATGATGCGCGGGAATGCTGGAAAAGAGGCAACACCGCAGCCCAATATGCCTGATTTAGGCGTATCGGACGTCGATGTTGCTTGCTGTCGTGCATTCGGCAGCTTATGTGTCGGTTTCGTGCACATGCGGCGCCGGAGTTGTAGCTCAGAGAGCAGACTCACGGCCCGTGTTGCTCGCAGGTGAGCATACTGCGGTTTCACCGGCCGGCTCCGGGCAGAGAAAGGGCGCGTACGGATCAGCCCCCCTCCCTGCGGCTTCGCGTATGTGACATAATGTCTATTATGGGACGCAATCGGGGCGAGCGATAGGGGGCTCAGGCAGAGCTGGACGGTGGTGTGGGAGCAGCATGGTCCAAACGCGGCATCCTAGTAGTCTAAGAGCTGTGCACGCGTAGCATTTTGGACTCCGGCAGCACGCCTTCGGTCTCATGCTGCCAGGAGCTCAGCCACCTAAGCGTCGTGTAGTCCGGCCGTACGCTGTTGACTGAGTCCAGCGTCCGGCATGTCCGCCCTACACCACAGGCGCCTCAAAGGTCCCGTACACCACGGGCCGGCCCTCGCGCAGCATCATGCGCCCTCCGGCCCACAGGTGCTTGGGGTTGAGACTTCTGTCAAGCACCAGAAGGTCGGCATCGGCCCCTGGAGCGATCTCACCCTTGCGGCCAGCGAGGCCGAGGGCTGTAGCTGGGTTGGCCGTCACCATCCCGAGCGCCACGTCTAACGACAGGCCGTGCTCTCGGTGAAGGCTCGCGACTGTCGTCAGCAGGGTCGATGGCGATCCGACCTGCAGACCGACAAGGGAGCCGCGGTCATCAAACCGTGGCAAGCTGCCACCGCCATCGCTACTGATCGTGATCCTGGCCGGATCTGCTTCGTGTGCCAGAGCTGCGGCAACGGCCGCCGCGCAGCTGGCCCCGGCGGTGAAGTCGGCCCTGCCGCCAAGCCGCGTCAGTCTGGCCGCCTGCTCAATCAGGGCGGGCGTACGCCCCATGTGCGTCGGCAGGAACTGCGAAGCGGGAATCTCACCATCAGCGATGATGTCAAAGACGTCCTGGATGCCCCTTGGCCCACTGCCGACGTGCAGGTGCAGGAGCCCCGGCTTGCCGCCAAGCATGCCCCCTACCCTGCACTCTGCCGCCAGTTGGCGCAGTTGGGTGGGCGTGGGCTGTGCGCTGCGGTGGTCAGAGACTGCGATCTCTCCACAGCCTACCACCCTGTCGATGAGGATGATATCACTGCGGACGCTGCCGGTGATGGTCGGCGTCGGGACCTCGTAAGCACCCGTCCAGACATAGGTTGTCAGGCCCTCGGCAGCCAGTGCGGACGCCTTGGCCAGCAGCGCCGCCATGCTCCTTGTGACCCCATCGGTCCCCAGGCATCCGACAACAGTGGTCACGCCGGCCTGGGTTAGCATGGTAAGGGAAACCTCGGGGGTCCGGGTCTGCGGTCCCCTTCGCCACCGCCGCCGGTGAGGTGCTCATGGGCATCGACCAGCCCCGGCACGAGCAGCTCTCCGGAAAGGTCGTGGACCTCCACTGCGGGCCAGCCCGGTGGCAAATCTCCGGGCAGTATCTCCGGCTCGACGGCGATGACCTTGCCTCCCGAGATGAGTACGTCCCGAAGCCCGAGATCATCAGGGGCATAGACATGGGCCCGCCGTAGAAGCAGCGGCCGGTATGCGGTTGGAGACTGAGCCATATCCAGCGCGGGATCGACCCGCTAACCCTCCCTCCTAGTACCAGGACCTATCGAACGGCGGCCTGCAATCTCAGCTGCCTGCCTATGCGGCTTGACCCGCCGAGGATCAGCGAGGCCCAAGAACTGCCCCAAGAGAGGCGACAACGTCGGCCTGACTCATGCCGGCCCATGCCGGGCACCAATCGATGTACAGCTCAAAGTGCAGGTGATAGTCGTAGCCGGCACGAGTAGCCCCGGCGTTGGTGCCGGAGTTGCCAACCTTGCCAAGCACGGTGCCCGCCTCGATGCGGTCACCCACATTGAGAGAACTGCTTACTGAAGATAGGTGCGAGTAGCGAGTCATCAGCCCTCCAGAGTGCAGGACCCACACTTGCCGGCCGTGCAGTGGGTCGACGGCCACTGGGTCGTCGTCGCCGGCGCGCCTCGCCTGATCAAGGAAGACTGCCCGCTGCTGAGGTGTAGGCTCGCGGTAGCCGTGATCAGCGCGGATAACCCAACCTTCCGCGACTGCCAGAACCGGGGTGTGCTCGGTTATGGCCGGACCTGAGTACCCAGTGTAGTAGTCTAGTCCGAGGTGCGTGCCGTTACGGTAGTCGCGGGGCGCGCCCGGCCAATGCGTGTATCTAGTGCTGGGCCTGGCTCCAGCGATCGGCGAGATCAGATTGCCGGCCCGCGCGGTGACCTCGTCGGTCGTAAGCTGCCTCGCCGGGGGCCAAGCGCCGGCGAGCATCGCGAAGATATCATCAAGATCTGGAACAGCCCCGTGAATGCCGGGCCCGCCAAGTGGGCCAAGGTGGATGTTGGCGGGCTGCCGTTGGGAACGCACGCAGCCTGATGCAAGCGCCGACACTGTGGTGACGATTGCGATCGCGAGGAGGGTGATCAGGAGTCGCCCACAAACACGTTTGGCAGGAAGCACAACTTTAACTGGCCTTACGATGCGTCTCTTATCCATAGCATCGACATATTTGGTGCCGCCCTCCCGATTACCTGCCACCTCGTGGGTCAATCAGGGGGCAATCCTCCACCGCGAGCCGATGGCTATGGTCTTGGCGGCTCTGGATCACCCGGCCTATGGGCTGGGTCCACGGGAACAGCAGGTCTCAGCCAGCCTGGCGATGGCTCAGCGGACTGCGGCCACTCGGGATCATAGGCTGGCGACTGCGGACGTGGACTCGCCGGTGCCTCGACAGGCCCCATCTCGGGATAGCCGGGCTGGCGCCAGTCTGGTGGTGCCGTTGGCAGTGGCGGCGCCGTCCACGTTGGCTGCTTGGACAAGAACTTGACCTCCTCCGGCCGGTACGGGCGTGAATGATCTACCGATTTACCAACCGTAGTGTGTGTCAAGCTCCTTGCCGTATGCGGCTGGGGTTATCGCCGGGCAATATCCGCGCGCGGCCAGGTATCCGGTAAGGTCAACTGCTGACCGATGCTAATGAGGGATGACGATAGGCCGTTGTGCTTGCGGAGCTCATATACGGCAAAGCGCGGATCCATGCTGCTGGGCGCAAACTGGGCGGAGATGGACCACAGCGAGTCGCCAGGGCCGACGACAATGCGGCGCGTGGTGACGGCGCTCATCTGTCCGGGCGCCGCCGAATCGGCCCCTGCGCATGAGGCGGCGCTGGACGCCACCTGCCACCCAGCCGCGAACGCCAGCGTAACCAAGATAAAAAGGAAGATCGACAGCCGCAGACGCGACACGACCCTAATCCTCATCAGCTCTCCCCCCTGGAGCCCATGATAGAGCAAACGTGTGTTCGGGTCAAGCAAAATAACGAACAAATGTTTGCACTAGGGCGGCGGAGGGTGCTATAATGTCGCCAGCAGGCCTCGGGAGGGGATAGCTTGGGCGCCAAGCTCACACCACGCCAGCGCGAGATTCTCGACTATATCGGCAAGCAGATCCGCGAGCGGGGGTATCCGCCATCGGTTCGCGAGATCGGCGAGGCCATTGGATTGAGTTCCAGCTCTACGGTTCACGGCCATCTAGCCCGCCTCGAGGAGAAGGGCTACCTGAGGCGGGATCCCGACAAGCCGCGAGCGATCGAGGTGACCGGTGAGCGCCAGCTACGCCAGCAGCGGCTGGTAACCGTGCCCCTGGTGGGCCGGGTTACGGCCGGAGAGCCGATCCTTGCGGTGCAAAACATCGAGGAGACCTATGCCCTGCCCTACGACCTTGTCCATGGCGACTCGATCTTCATGCTTAGGGTACAGGGAGACAGCATGATCAACGCCGGTATCTTCGATGGGGACCTCGTATTGGTCCGCCAGCAGTCGGCTGCACGCAACGGCGACGTGGTCGTCGCGCTGCTTGATGAGGAGGCGACGGTCAAGCGTTTCTTCCATGAGGGAGACCGTGTGCGGCTGCAGCCAGAAAATCCAGCGCATAACCCAATCCTCACCCGTGAGGTGCAGATCCTCGGCAAAGTAGTAGGCCTGTACCGTTCGATGTAGGGCGAGGCCGGGGCGGCTGATCCCCAGGTCCCCTTGCCTACTGCACCACAAGCACCTTGCGCTCAACATAAGGCAGACACAACGAGAGGCGGGCTGACGCCCGCCTCTCGCTTCGCCAGGATCCTTGGCCTGTTCAGAAGACCATCAAGTACTGGTCGATCTCCCAGCTGTGGATCTGGGTCCTGTAGATGTCCCACTCGATCCGTTTGGCTTCCGTAAAGCGGGTCAGGATGTGCTCTCCCAGAGCGGACTTGATAACCTCGTCCTCGTGGAGGGCGTTAAGAGCCTCCTCGAGGCTGCCCGGCAGAGCTGGTATGCCTGCCGCGTGGCGCTCGGCGGCCGTCATACGGTAGATATTGCGGTTGACCGGCTCGGGCGGCGTAAGGCCGTTCTTGACGCCATGCAGCCCGGCCTTGAGCATCACGGCCATGGCCAGGTACGGGTTGCAGGACGGATCGGGGCTGCGCAGCTCGATGCGCGTGCCGTCCCCGCGCCGCGCCGGGATACGTATCAGCGGGCTGCGGTTCTCCTCGGACCAGGCGATGTAGACCGGCGCCTCATACCCCGGCACGAGCCGCTTGTACGAGTTGACCAGGGGATTGGTGATCGCCGTGAACCCACGCACGTGCGCCATCAAGCCCGCCAGGAACTTCATGCAGGTTTCACTCAGTTGATATGGCGCGCTCGGATCAAAGAACGCGTTCTCGCCGTTGCGGAAAAGCGACAGGTGCGTGTGCATACCGGAGCCGTTTATGCCAAAGACGGGTTTGGGCATGAACGTGGCGTGCAACCCATGACGCTGGGCAACCGTCCTGACAACCAGCCGGAAGGTCAGTACGTTGTCGGCGGTACGGAGCGCATCGGCGTAACGGAAGGCGATCTCATGCTGTCCTGGCGCCGCCTCATGCTGCGAGCGCTCGACCTCAAACCCCATCTGCTCTAGCAGGACCACCATCTCGCGACGCGCGTCCTCGCCCTTGTCGATCGGCGAGAAATCAAAGTACGACCCCTGATCATGCGTCTGAGTCGTCGCGCGCCCCTTCTCATCGGCCTGGAAGAGAAAGAACTCAGCCTCGGGCCCAGTGTAGCAGTCGTACCCCAGCTCATGAGCCTCGGCAATCACCCGGCGCAGGCAGCCGCGCGGGTCACCGGCAAACGGCGAGCCGTCCGGGTTAACAACGTCGCAAATCACGCGGGCGGTGGCACCGTCGGGGCCGCTCTGCCAAGGGATGATGCTAAACGTTTCCAGATCGGGCATTAGGAACATATCCGACTCCTCGATGCGCACAAACCCCTCGATCGAGGACCCGTCAAACATGATTTGCCCGTCGAGAGCCTTGGGCAACTGCTGGGTCGGGATGGCGACATTCTTGATGTTGCCGAGGATATCGGTAAACTGCAGGTTGACGAAGCGAACATTGAGCTCTTTCGCGCGGTCGAGTATGTCCTGCTGGGTAAGCTTGGCCACGATTTTGCCTCCTATCATCCGACTAGCTGTGCTTAACGAAACCCGCCTCAGCGCTTGGTCCTGCTGCGCTCGGTCATGAAGGCCCGCCTGGCCTCGACGTCAGGGTCGCGATGGTCGGCCTGCTCACCGCCCGCGAAGTGCGGCAAACGACGCATGGCCGGGCTGCTGAGCGGGGTGTGGCGGCTACCGTCCTTGATGCGCGCGCGGATCTCGGACGTGCTCAGCCCGCGGTCCATCTCATGCTTGATGCGCAGCAGCAACTCCACCTCATTAGGCGAGTACATCCTGCGCTGGCCGGGAGTGCGGGCGGGCTGAAGCAGCCCAACCTGCTCATAGTATCGGATCTGGCGGTCGGTGAGCGCGGTGAGCTTGCGGACGACTCCGATGGGATATACCGGTGTATCCTGGCGGATGTCGGTCACGTCGGTCATCACCTCTTGCTGACCACTATAGGCCAAGCTAGGTGAGGCCGTAAAGATTTATGTTAGGAAACCTGACACAAAACTCGCCAACCTGACATAGGGCTCGGACAGGCGTGACGCCTATGCCCTACCCTGACGGATCGCCCCTGCCCCATCGCCGCAAGCCATGCGCGCGCACACGGCCTCGGCGGCCGCCTCGATTGCGGCCTTGCCGTAACCCAGGCCAAGCGAGCCTTGCAGGTAGACCCAGTAAGGCTCTAGGTCTGGAGCGTCGGCGCTGAGCTCGAGAGATGCCCCCTGGACAAAGGTGCCCGCCGCCATGATCACCCGGTGGTGATAGCCGGGCATCGCCGCGAACTCAGGCCGCGCGGACGAGTCCACCGGTGACCACGCCTGAATCGCCCCGCAAAACGTCTCTACCAGGTCGGCGCGCCCAAGGCGGATGGCTTGGATGATGTCAGTACGCTCTTCTGCGGGCGCGGGCTCCACCACAAACCCGAGAGCGGAGAAGACCGCCGCTGCGTAGTGGGCTACCTTGATCGCGGTGGAAACCGTCGCCGGCGCCAGGTAGAGCCCCTGCAGCAGCAGCCTGCCGGGGATGAGGAACGGCCCGACAGCCGAGCCGAGGCCTGGGGCAAAGAGCCTGATGGCGGCGCTCTCGACAAGGTCGGCTTGGCCCGCGATGTAGCCTCCGGCCGGCGCGATACCGCCGCCCGGGTTCTTGATCAGCGACCCGCAGATGAGGTGGGCGCCGTAGGCCGTGGGCTCACGGTCCTCGGCGAACTCGGCGTAGCAGTTGTCGACCAAGATCACCGGGCCCCGCCCGCCGCGAGAAGCCGGCAAACCGCAGCGGATGGCGCCACAAAGCTCGGCAAGCTGCGCCGAGGTCAGAGCGGGCCGGTCGCTGTAACCCCGTGAGCGCTGGATCAGGATGACGTCCGGCTCAAGTCGCCTGGCCGCCGCCAGGGCCGCCTCGGGCGCGTAGATGCCGTGGCGCCAGACGGTTTCCTCTGCGTAGCGGACGCCTGCACCCGCCAACGAGCCTGGTCCCGGCCCGATGACCGGCGCCAAGGTGTCGTAAGGTCTGCCTGTCAGGCTCAGGAGGAGGTTACCCGACCCGAGGCACGAGAGCAGGGCAATGGCGAGAGCATGGGTGCCCGATACGATCTGTGGCCGGACCAAGGCGCGCTCGGCCTCGAGCGCCAGGGCGAAGACGGACTCGGTCGCCTCTCGCGCCCGGTCTCCGTAACCGTAGCCGGTACCCGAGCCCAAGTCAGAGTCGACCACACCGGTGCTACGGAAGGCCTCCAGCACCCGGCGTTCGATAGTTTCGGTGCGGCGATTGATCGACGGCGCAACCAAGTCCAGCAGCTTTTCGCCTGCAGCAAAGGCGGACTCCAGCTTTGCCCTGGCGCCCTCCGCGCCGCAGCTCACGCTCCCGCCTCCCCGGCCAAGGCGTGGCGCAGCTTGGCGGCGATGCCGCGCGGCACGCTGGCCCGCACCAGGACGCCGCCCGGTCCGTACGTCTGGTCGGCGACTGCGCCGTGCTCGTGGAGCATTGCCACCAGGTCCGAGCGGTGGTAGGGAATCGTCAGCTCGAGCTCCTCCAGCCAGTCACGCAGCTGGTAGGCGATAGCGCCGCGCAACTGGTCGAGGCCCGCTCCGGTCGCAGCGGATACGGGAATTGAGCCCGTGAACTCACGGGCCAAGCGAGCGACATCAACCTCGCTAAGCAGGTCGATCTTGTTGAGCGCCACGACCACCGGGGCGTCGCCGGCGCCGGCGCCGGCCAGCACCCGGCGTACGGTTACCGCTTGGTCGGCGGCAGTCGCGGCGGAGGCGTCGACGACGTGTAGCAGCAAGTCCGACTCGGCCACTTCTTCGAGGGTGGCCCGGAACGCTGCCACCAAGGCGTGCGGCAGCTTGCGGATGAAACCCACCGTATCGGTCAGCAGGGCGCGTCCCCCGCCCGGCAGGTCGATCGCCCGCGTGGTTGGATCCAGGGTAGCGAACAACTTGTCCTCCGACAACACATCCGCGCCGGTCAGCGCGTTGAGCAGCGTGGATTTACCGGCATTGGTGTAGCCGACGAGCGAGACCACCGGCAGCGGGATCCGCCGCCTGCCCTCCCTGTGCAGGGAGCGGTGGCGCCGCAGTTGCTCGATCTCGCGCTTGAGGTCGGAGATGCGCGTGCGGATCACGCGGCGCTCGGCTTCGAGTTGGGTTTCGCCAGGGCCTCTGGTGAACAAACCGCCGCCCAGTCTCGACATCTCGACCCCGCGGCCAGTCAGCCGGGGCAGCTCGTACATCAGCCGGGCGAGGTCGACCTGCAGTCGGCCTTCGTGCGTCCTGGCCCGCGCGGCGAAGATCCGCAGGATCAGCTGGGTGCGATCGAGTACGCTGAGCTCGGTTGCCTCCTCCAGGTTGCGCGCCTGGACGGGGCTAAGCTCGTCGTCAAATACCAGGTAGCTGCACTCAAGGTCCTTGGCCAGTTGTGCGAGCTCCGTGACTTTGCCAGACCCCACAAAGAAGGCCGGATCGGGGGCGTCCCTGCGCTGCACCAGGGATTGGGCCGGCTCAAGGCCTCCGGTCTCCGCCAGCAACCCGAGCTCAACCAAAGACTCGGCCGCCGTTATCTGCGGCTCGTCTCCATCGCTGGATCCGCTGCGGTAGGATCGGGGCAACTCGACGCCAAGAAGCAGGGCGCGGGGAAGTCTCGTTTGCTGCACAGAGGAAGCCACCTTATCTGCGCGGCACGGCACCCACCGGCCGGCGGGGGAATGTGTCACGGACCGATTATACCACTTGCCGGCGGCTAGACAGCCGGAGGCCGTTCCGACAGGCTCCGGCGCAGCCGCTGCAGGACCCGCCCAAGGTCCTTGCGGCGCAACGCCGATACCGGAAGCGCATCCCGGAAGGCAGCCGCGCTCTGCCCTATGGTCCGACCGCCGTGGCTCAGGTCAGCCTTGCTCGCCAGCTGTAGGTAGCGTCCCTGCGGCAGATCGCCGCAATACCCCCGCAGGACCTCGTCGAGTGTTCCCGGACCGCCCTCGGCCGGCGAGATCAGGTGGATGACCATGGTCGCGCGACGCAACAAGCGCAGCGTCTGAGCCTCGGCGGCGCGGAGGGCCGCATCGTTCTCGATGCCAGCCCCCAGCCCGGCGGAGTCGACCAGGGTCAGCGACCTCTTGCCGCGGCCAAAGCCTGCCGGCAGCTCGACGGTTGCCCATTGGAGCCCGCGGGTGGTGGTGCCGTGATTGCCCTCCCTGGCGACCAGGGCCTGCTTGGCTTCGGCTATCGGCCAGCTGCGGCTGGTGACCTTGCCCTTGGGATCCTCGTGGTAGATCCGCACGTCGCGGTAGCCGAGCGCCTCGATCAGGCTGAGGGCGAGCAGCGTCTTGCCGGCGCCGGGGGCTCCGACGATCAGGCACTCAAGGGGTCGTTGGGCGCTCACGGCAGGAAATCCTCGCGGCCAAGGGCCATCAGCTCGTCGCGGCTCAGGCTGTCCCGGTCGGCGAGGCGCAGCGCATGACGGCGGATGGCCTTTTCCAGCAGGTTGCGGACGAGCCGGGCGTTCCCGGCATTGCGGCTTCCGTCACGCAGGCGGCGCTCTAGCTCTGCCTCGAGGGTTTCCCTTGCGCCGGATCCGTAGGTGTACTCCCGCTTGCCGAGCATCTGGTCGGCGATGGCCATCAGGTGTTGCGTATCAAAGTCCGGGAAGTCGATATGGATCGGAAATCGCGAACGCAGCCCAGGGTTTGACTCCAGAAACCTGCCCATCTCATTTTGGTACCCGGCGAGGATCAGCACCAGCCGGTCCTTCATGTCCTCCATCGCCTTGACCAACGTGTCGATAGCTTCCTTGCCAAAGTCCTTGTTGCCGCCGCGGGCCAAAGCGTAAGCTTCGTCGATGAACAGGATGCCGCCCTCGGCCCGCCGCAGTTGCTCTCGGGTCTTCTGAGCGGTATGCCCGATGTACTCGCCGACTAGATCGGCCCGCTCTACCTCCACCAAGTGGCCCTGGCTCAGAACTCCCAGCTCGCAGAACAACCGTCCGAGGATGCGGGCGACCGTAGTCTTGCCCGTGCCGGGGTTACCCCGGAAGATCATGTGCAGCACCAGCGCGTCCGCCGCCAGGCCAGCCGCCCGCCGCCGCGATTGGATGCGCATGTAGGCGTGAATCTCCCGCACCGTGGCCTTAACCCTCTCGAGACCGATCAACTCGTCGAGCTCTGCCAGGGCTTGGCGCACGCGTAGTTCCTGGTCGATGCCTTCGCCCCTTGGCAACCCCTTGTCCGCTACCGCCGACTCGGCGCGTTCGCGCTGCATCAGCCGTAGCGCGTCGATAGGTGAGAGCGTGCCGCGCTCCACCTGATCCTCGGGTTTTCCGGCGCGCGGATATCCCCGAGGGCTGGGATGCTGCACAGAGCCGCCGCGTGGGAACTGAACCAACAACCGCCCTTCACCAACCTCCCCCACCGATGCCGGTGGCCGGTAGTCATCCAGTATACGCGGCCGGGATGCAGGCGGGCAAAGACAGGCCTACTTGATTTGGCTACGGATACATAGCAGAAAAAAACATCTTGGGCACGGGAACTTTCCGCGCACAAGATCGGTAATACGGAATGGTTTGATGCGCAATCCACCAGACGATGGACCAAATACAACCGAAGACAGCTTTCCAAGGGCACCGGGGACAGCAGCGATCGCAGCTAAGACGCACCAGACATCGCAGCAGATACGCAGTCAATACGCAGCACAGATCGCATCTCTTAAGCTAGCCTGAGACCCGGGGCCACGGGGCACAAAAGGCACAGCACAATACGCACCAGGACACAGAGCTTATACGCACCAGACGCCTTTGCACCACCCGGCGCCCTTGTGATTAGACGGAAAACGCACCGGCAACTCCGCCGGTGCGTTTTCGTCTCATGTGGCTACTGCTACTGCTGGAGGAGCCGGGAGACCTCACGCGTGGATATGTTGGCCCTGTAGCCTCCGGTTATGGGGTCCGTCCCGCCGCCGGCCGTCCGCACCTCGAAAGTGAGCTCGCCAGCACCCGTCCAACGTGGCCGGTAGACCTCGTACTCCTCGGGCGCAAACTGCAGCTCCAGCCCCAGATTGATCCGCTCGGCCGGATCGGTGCCGTACACCAGCAGCGCCCGGTTGCCCGTGGCGGCGTCGACAACCGCGGCGAGATGACGGCCGTCGTCCGCCCAGCGCACGTCAATGGCCAGTCCACCGTAGTGGAGGTCAAGCCCGGCGGGCTGCCCCATGGGCACGTTGGCCAGACCAAGGAACCCATGCGTTCCCCAGGTGACGAAGGCCAGACGGTTGCCGGCCGGCGCGAAGCTCAGCAAAATAAAGCCTTCTTTGGCTACCCCGAACTCCACGTCAGCCGGAGCTCCCAGCGGGGTGAACACATCCGGCAGATCGGCCAACTCAAACAGCGTGCTCTCCTGGTCGCCGATGTGCAGGACGACCGCGTCGCCGGAGACGTACGCCTCATGCAGTACTCCGCGGCCCACGGCCGTGATCTGGTAGGTCTGCCCTCTGCCGGTCACGGTGAGGACCTCGTCCCAGAAGGCCGCATATACGACTTCACCCGCGACCTCCTGGATCCGGTAGGTGATCTTAAAGGTATCGCGGCTCTCAGCAACTTGCGCGACGGGATAGGCTCCCGTTACGTCACCGATAGCTTGGAGGTCAAGCACCAGCCCCTCGGGCCGCTGGTAGATATCCCTTGCCTGATCGCTCAGTCTCGCCCGAGCAGCGGCAACCTCACCTGTCATGCGCTCCTGCATGAAGGCATCCGTGAACTGCCGTGCCCCTTCCATCGTCGGCTGGGGGCCGCGCGGGCGGCAGCCAAGAGAGGCGCCGGCCATGAGGAGGCACACTGTCGCCAGCAGCGCCACCAGCAGCGAAACTTGTGCCGCCCAAACTGGTGCGCCCCGCAGGCCTCCCTGTCTGCCGCGGCTCATCTTGAGCAGGCGTCCCATCAGTCCCAGCCCCCCTGTATCTATCGCCACTGTGTACATGTGCCGGTCGCTGCGCCGGGCGCGTCAGACGCTGGGCGTCTCCGGCTCCTCGACGGCGGTCATCCACTCTACCGGGCGCATCGGTGAGATCGTCGACACGGCATGCTTATAAACCATGGACTGCTTGCCGTCATTCTCCAGTACGACGGTGAAGCTGTCAAACCCCTTGACTGTGCCCTTGAGCTGCACCCCGTTGACCAAGTACATGGTCACAGGCACGTTGTCCCGGCGGATATTGTTGAGGAACGCTTCCTGCAGATTGGCCTGCCCTCGGCTCATAGCTCATACCCCCTACCCCGCTCTTCGGTCTAGCAACATTGTCCCCATTTGGCAGCTGCTAAACCCAGCACGGTCGCCACCAGCGGTCCCTGCCGGCTCCCCGGCCCTTCGAGCCAGATGATCCCGGGCTCGCGCCGGAACCAGGACATCTGCCGCTTGGCGTAGTTGCGGGTCGCCTGCATGACTTGGGATACGGCCTCATCGAGCGTCGTCTGTCCCTCTAGGTACCCAACCATCTCATTGTAGCCTAAGGCCTGGCCGCTAACGAGCGCCGGTGTGAAACCGCGGTCGACCAGCGATCGGACCTCGTCCACCAGCCCCCGTCGAACCATGCTTCGGACCCGCTCATCGATGCGGTGATACAGCAGCGGGCGGTCTACCCGGAGCCCGACAACCAGTGCGTCGTACAGGGGCGGCAGGTCCCCCCAGGAAGCCGAGATGGGCCGGCCGGTAAGCTCCAGCACCTCGAGCGCCCGGATGATCCGCCGCGCGTCGCGGGGGTTAATACGCCCGGCCGCCACAGGGTCGGACTGCATCAACTCCTGGTGCAGCTGCTCGGGCCCCTCACGAGCAGCCCGCTCCGCCAAGCGCTGCCTCGTTGCCGGATCCTGTCCGGGCGCGGAAAAGTCGTAGTCAGACAATGTTGCCCGGACGTACAGCCCTGTGCCGCCGGCGAGTACAGGCAGCCGGCCCCGCGCCTGGATGGCGGAGATCGCTTCTCGGGCTAGTTGGACGAACGTTGCCACACTGAAGTTCTGGTCGGGATCGGCCACATCGATCAGGTGGTGTGGGACAAGCGCCAGGTCCTCGGGGCCAGGCTTGGCGGTGCCGATATCGAGTCCCCGGTACACCTGCATGGAGTCGGCCGAGATGATCTCGCCGCCGAGGGCATGGGCGACACCCAGCGCAAGGTCGCTCTTGCCCGAGGCCGTCGGCCCGACGATTGCGATAACCCGCCCACGGGACAGCGACGCTACCTGCCGGGAGCCCGTCATATCCGTCATGTCCGTCCGAAGCGGCGGGCAAGCTCGTCGTGCGATATCCGCACCACCGTCGGCCTGCCGTGCGGGCAGCGGAGTGGGCTGTGGCAGGACGCCAAGTCGGCCAGCAGCGCGCTAAGCTCGCTGCCGGACAAGGGCTGATGCGCCTTGACCGCCGCCGCGCAACTCGCCACGGCTCGCCGCGCGCGGAGGTGAGGCGCCAGCGCGGAGTGCCGCGTGTTCTCAGCAGCCAGCGCTCCCAGGACGTCGCGCAGGAACGCGGCAGCGTCAAACCCCGGCCGCGCCAGCGCCGCGGGCACGCTTCGGAGCACGACGCTCTGCCCGCCAAATGCCTCGGTGCCCAACCCTGCCGCAAGTAGATCCCCGGTCGCCGCCTCCCAAACGGAGAAGTCGTGGGCATCGAGCTCAACGGGCTGCGGGACGGCCAGCAACTGGCTGGGCTGGGTATCCGAGCTGTACTCGGATGCGGAGCCGAGTCGCTCGAAGAGCACCCGTTCATGCGCTGCGTGCTGGTCGACCAGGTAGACGCCGCCGGGGCCGTCGCAGATCACCCACCGGTTAGCTGATTGGCCGAGCGGCCGGAGTTGAGACAACATGGCCGGCCACAGATAATGGTCGGGCTGGCCCTCCCTCACCGCGAGGTGGTCCGGCCCGGCCAACGCGAGCTCGTCCGCCGCTGCCGCAACCTCAGGGAAGGCGCTTGAGGTCCCGTCGGCACTGGCGACGGCGGTGCGCCCGGCCGATGGGAACGGCTCCCACGCAGGGCCGGTCGGAGGCCGCCCTCGCTGCTCCTCCCCTCGCCGGTCATCCTCGGATCCAAGGGTGCGCATGCAGCGGACGACGGCGGAGATGATCTCGCTCTCGCCTGCCAGCCGTACCTGGGCCTTGGTTGGGTGGACGTTGGCGTCAACCTCAGCGGACGGAACGGTCAAGAACAGATAGAGCAGTGGAAACCGACGCAAAGGTACCAGGCCGTGAGGGTAGACGGCCATCGCCGCCTCCAGCATCCCAGGGACATAGACGGGGCGGGAGTTGATCCAGACGCCCTGTCCCCGACGGTCGGCCCGTGCCGTGGCCGGGCTGCCAACCAGCGCGACAACGCTAAGCGGGCCGGCCTCATGCCGTGCGGCCTCGATTTGGCGTGCCAGGTCCACCCCAGAGGCAGCCAACAGGGCCTCCCGATGGTCACCCGTGCCCGGCGTGGCCAGTATCAACCGTCCCTCGAAGGTGCACCGGAAGGCGACGTCGGGACGGCCAAGCGCGAGCCTTTCCACCGCATCGAACATGCGCCGCTGCTCAGTGCGTTCGCTGCGCAGGAACTTGGCGCGTACAGGCGTGTTGTGGAATAGCCGCCTGACCTCAACGGCGGTACCCGCCGGCATGGCAACCCGCCCCTCGCCACGGATGTCGCCGGCAGCCAGAGCGAGGTAGTAGCCCACGGCCTCACCAGCCGGCCGGCTACGAATAGTCAGCTCGCTTACCGCGGCGATAGAGGGCAATGCTTCACCCCGGAAACCATAGGTGACTAGGCTTCCTAGGTCCTCCGCCGTCTGGATCTTGCTCGTCGCGTGCCGCTGGACGGCCAGGCGCAGGTCGGCGGCGGACATGCCCCGCCCGTCGTCGACCACCGTGTACTCCGTTGCGGCGAGGCGGATCTCGATGCGGCGGGCGCCGGCGTCCAAGGAGTTCTCGACGATTTCCTTGATCACGGATGCCGGCCGTTCAACGACCTCACCCGCGGCGATCTTGTTGATGGTGCGCTCGTCCAGCAGCCTGATCGTCATCCATCAATCACCCATCCTTGCGCCGGAGCTGCTCTTGCCACGCCGACAGCAGGCACAAGGCCTCCAGCGGCGTGGTGGACGCGAGGTCCACCGCCCGGATCTCCTCGAGCACCGGGCTGCCCGGCGGCTCAAAGAAGCTGATCTGCTGCGGAGGCGACGGCCAGATGCGCTTGCTCCCCCGACGACTGCCCGCAGCCTGAGAACTGCTGTCGTGCGGGTCGTCTCGCTCCCCACCACCCTCAACAGGTCTTCCGGGCCCTGCCGCAGCCGCCACCTCACTCTGGGCAGCCTCAATCTCGGCGAGGTGTGCCTTGGCTTGGGCGATGACCGCGGCCGGTAGGCCGGCGAGCCTGGCCACTTCGATGCCGTAGCTGCGATCGGCCCCGCCGGGGGTGATCTTGTGCGGGAATACTATCTCTCCGCCCTGGTCCAGCACCGTGGTGGAGTAGTTGGCCACGTTGGCCAGCAGGCCGGCCATGGCGATCAGCTCATGATAATGGGTGGCGAACAACGTCCGGCAGGCGAGGCCGGCGAGGTGCTCGACGACCGCGCGCGCCAGGCTGATGCCGTCAAAGGTACTGGTGCCACGGCCCACCTCATCCAGGATCACCAGGCTCTTGGCGGTGGCGTGGCGCAGGATCAGGGCGACTTCCTGCATCTCCACCATGAACGTACTCTGTCCCGCGGCAAGATCATCGTGCGCGCCGATACGGGTAAACACCCGGTCTACCAGCCCGATCTCAGCGCGCCTGGCCGGCACGAAACTCCCGATCTGAGCCATGATCACAATCAGCGCTGCCTGCCGCAGGTACGTGGACTTGCCGGCCATGTTGGGCCCGGTAATCACCAGCACCTCAGGCCCGTCGCCACCCACGTCAAGATCGTTAGGCACAAAGCCCTGCTCCAGCGTGAGCTCAAGCACCGGATGGCGGCCCGCCTCGATCAACAGCCGGTCTCCGGCGGAGATCTCGGGGCGGACATAGCCCCGTTCGGCGGCGAGCTCGGCCAAACCAGCCAGGCAATCGATATTCGCCAACGCCGCCGCCACAGCAAGCAAAGGCTGGCTGTGCGCTGCCACAGTCGCCCGGAGATCGCAGTACAACTCGTACTCCCGGGCGTATAGGCGTTCCTCGGCGCTGAGGATCTCTTCCTCCCGCTGTTTGAGCTCGGGGGTGACGAACCTCTCGCCGGAAGCCAGGGTCTGGCGCCTCGTATACTCCGGTGGGACCTGATCCAGGTTGGGACGGGTAACCTCGATGTAGTAGCCAAATACCCGGTTGTAGCCGACCCGCAACGAGCGGATACCTGTACGAGACCGCTCGGCGGCCTCGTACTCGGCGAGCCACCCGCGGCCTCCCCGGCGGAGGTCACGCAGGCGGTCGATCTCCGCATCATAGCCGTCGCGGAAGATGCCGCCCTCCTGCAGTCCGGCGGGAGGCGAGGCGGCAAGCGCCTGCCCGAGCATTTCCGCCAACCTCGTCAGCTCACACTGTGCCGCCAGCAGGTGCCGTGCCTGCTCCAGAACACCAAGATCTCCCCCGTCGGCGAGCCCGTGGATGATCGAGCACAACTTGGGTAGCAGCTCGAGGGCGCGGCCGATGGCAGCGAGATCGCGAGGGCCGGCAACTCCCGCCCCCGCCCGTCCGGTCAGGCGGGCGAGATCGGGGCAATCGGCCAACTGCTTGCGGATCTCCGCCCGCGCGAACGCCTCCCCGACCAGCCGTGCGATCGCTTGCTGGCGAGCCTCAACGGCTGACAGATCGGTCAACGGGCTAAGCACCCACTCACGCAGTAGCCTGCCGCCCATGGCCGTCAGGGTCTTATCGATCGCCCACAGCAACGAGCCACCGCGCTTCTGGTCGCGCGCAGATACGACCAGCTCGAGGTGGCGTCGCGTAGCCTGGCTAAGCAGCATATAGCCCTGCCTGTCGGTGTAGCGCGGCGCGGCCAGGTGGGCGAGCTCAAGTTGGTTTCCACGGAGATAGCTGAGCAGCGCATGGGCGGCGAGCGTCGCCGCGGGGCGGCCGATAAGGCCGAACGCTTCCAGGGACACGGTCCCCAGGTGGCGGCAGAGTTCCTGGCTCGCTCGGGCGACGCTCGTCTCACAGTCCTCGAGGGGGCGCGGCTCCGGCAGTTCGAGGCCGGCGATAGCGCGGACCAGGCTCTCTCGGGCGGCAAGATCGGAGGCAAGCAGCACCTCACGAGGCGCGGACCGGCTGAGCTCATCCAGAAGGGCCGCCTCGGCCGCCCCTCCTGCCAGCTCAGTTACCCGGAAGTCGCCGGCGCTGAAGTCGCATAGGCCGAGCCCAATCGCCTCGCCGTGCCGCACGGCCACAGCGAGGTAGTTGGGCGTACCAGCTTCGAGGGACCGGCCGTCGACGGTCGTCCCCGGCGTGACGACGCGCGTGACCTCGCGGCGTACCAGGCCTTTGGCCTTGGCCGGATCCTCAACTTGCTCGCAGATGGCGACGCGGTAGCCCCGGTCGAGCAGCCGCGCGATGTAGCCCTCGGCGGCGTGATGCGGGATACCGGCCATTGGTACGCGCCGCCCACGGCCGGCTTCACGCGAGGTTAGCGTGATCTCGAGCTCACGGGCCAGCGTAGCTGCGTCATCGAAGAACGTCTCGTAGAAGTCGCCCAAGCGAAAGAAGACAATCGCGGACGGATGCTCGTCCTTGATCCGCCGGTACTGGGTCATCATCGGCGAGAGCGGCCGGCCGCCACTCACCGTGAGCTACCTCCAAGCAGCTCGCCAGACAAAGTCCATGTGCGCGCATCCGTGATCCGCACGGGCAGAGCCTGGCCAGTGAGGGCCGCATCTCCCGGAACGAGCACGTAATGGAAGCTGCGCGTCCTGCCCCCGAGCACAGCCTGATCCTTCTCGCTGGGCCCGAGGAACAAGACCTCATGGACCGTCCCGACCAGACGTGCCAACCGTTCCCGGCTGATCTGCTCCTGCAGGCGGTTGAGGGCCGCGAGCCGCCGCCGCTTGACATCGTACGGTACCTGATCCGGCAGGTCGGCGGCCGACGTGCCGCTGCGCCTGCTATAGGCAAAGGTGAACGCCCCGTCAAACGCGGCTGTGCGGACCAGGTCGAGCGTGTCTTCGAAGTCACGCTCGGTTTCACCGGGAAACCCCGTGATGATGTCGGTGGTCAGGCCGACGCCCGGCATCGCTGCACGGAGCGCGCGGACCAGCTCCAGGTAGTGGCTCCGGGTGTAACGGCGGTTCATGCGCCGCAGGATCTCGTCCGACCCCGACTGAACCGGCAGGTGGATGTGCTCGCATACGGTGGGCAGCTCGGCCATGGCTGAGATTAGCGCCGGGCTGAGGTCCTTGGGATGCGACGTCATGAAGCGGATCCGCAAAAGGCCTTCGGGCGCCGCGGCGGCGTCCACCATCGTCAACAGCCGGGCGAAGTCGATCTCGCCCGGCAGGTCATGGCCGTAGCTGTTGACGTTCTGGCCGAGCAGGGTGACCTCACGTACGCCGGTGCGGGCCAAATCGACGACCTCGCTTACCACGGCGTCCGGTTGCCTGCTGCGCTCGCGGCCACGAACATGCGGCACGATGCAGTAGCTGCAGTAGTTGTTGCATCCGAAGCTGACCGAGACGTGGGCCGTTACGGCGCCATCCGTCTGCGGGCGAGGTTGATCGGCTAGCGGTCCTTTGGGCTCCGGCCAGACTTCGATCACCGGGCCGGCCGGCCGATCGCCGGTCTCCGCCCGGAGCTTGGCGCGCGCCCGCGCCATGGCGACGAGCACCGGCAGGCGGGCGAGATTGTGAGTGCCAAAGATGAAGTCTAGCCACGGCGCCCGCCGCGCCAGAGCCTCGGCGGTGCCAGGCTGCTGCGTGAGGCATCCCCCGACGCCGACGAGCAGCGATGGCTGTTGCTCCTTGACCAAGCGCAACTCGAGGATCTTGCCGATGATCTTGCGCTCCGCCGTCTCGCGGATGCAGCAGGTGTTAAAGATGACCAACTCGGGAGGCTCGCCGGCCGACGCTGGCTCTAGGCCCAACTCATGAAGTGTGGCGGCGATCGCTTCGCTGTCGCGGTCATTCATCTGACATCCGTAGGTGATGATGCGGTAGCGCACCGGGGAGCATCTCTCCTTACTTTGCCATGGTTCTTGTCCATTGTAACACCTGCCAAGAAAATGCCAGCATTACAGGCACGTTAGTTGTCCACATTAGACAGCGAGGAGGTGGTATCGTGGCTGACAATCAAAGCAGCAACAACAACAATAACAACAACCGAAACCGCCTGGTCGTGCCGCAGGCGCAGCCCGCGATCGATCAGTTCAAGTATGAGATCGCCAGTGAGCTAGGCATCCCAATCCGTTCAACCGGCGGTGCCAATGCGGGCAGCGGCTATCAGCAGGCTCTCGACAACTACAAGTGGGAAGTAGCGTCGGAGATCGGTATTGCCGAACAAGTACGCCAGCGCGGCTGGGCCGAGATGTCCTCGCGTGAGTGCGGTCGCGTCGGTGGACGCATGGGCGGCAGGATCGGCGGACAGATGGTGCGGCGCCTAATCCAATTGGCTGAGCAGAACCTAAGCGGGCAGAATCCTGTCTAGGCGCCCAGCGGGTCCGCTACGACAACCCGGGATCGGATGTCTCATCGCCGTCCCGGGTTGACCTTTTCAGTCGACCCCAGGTCGACAGCGACATCATACCCGCAGCCGTCGATGCCGAGTCGCCAGCGTCTCAGCTCCCCCACCGCTCCTGCCACAGCGTGCTCAAGCCTGAGGCGGCCTGCTACGGCAGCTTCCCGCGTGGCGACCCTGAAGCACACGCCCGCGCCCGGGCGGAGTTGCGCGGCCAGCGGCATGCTTGCCGCCGCGACGACGCCTGGTTTAGGGTACCCGCCTGTCGTCTGGTGGTCCGCCATCAACAGCACCGGCTGACCGTTGCCGGGCACCTGCACAGCACCTTCCGCGAGGCCGTCGCTGACGATGTCGTGCCCGAGGCGCGCCTCGATGCGTGGCCCCTCCAGCCGGTAACCCATGCGGTTGCTGTCCGCGCTTACCCGGAAGACTGCCGATCCGAGTTGGGACCAAGCTTCGCTGGAGAAGTAGTCATCCTGCGGCCCCGGCACCAAATCCAGCTCTACCGTGCCGGTCTCCAAACCTCGGTAGACGCCGTCGATTACGTCACGACAGGCCCGGCGCCCGCCATATGCCGACGCTGCCGCCTCCCTCGCGCCTACCGCAGCGCCGCCCCTCACTACGTCCCCGGCAACTATCCGCCGGCCGGCCAGGCCGCCAAACCCGGCGGCCAAGTAGGTACTGCGACTCCCCAGCACCACCGGAACCGCGCAGCCGCCCGCGATACAGAGATATCCCCGCAACCCCGAGCTCATGGATGCGCATGTCAGGACCTGCCCCTGCCGGACCGGGATCACGGTCCAGGGGGCAACACGCCGGCCATCAAGCAACAGGTCCGCCTCGGCCCCTGTCCACACAAATGCCGTGTCGCAGAGCCAGCCAAACCTGGCCCCGGGTCCGGTCACCTCTAAGGCCGCCAGGCACTCGGGATTGCCAAGCAGCCGGTTGCCCACGCGCAACGCAAACTTGTCCATCGCGCCGCCAGGGCCGATACCATACCTTCGGTAGGCTTGGCGTCCAAGGTCCTGCACCGTCGTTAGCAGTCCCGGGCTCAGCACCTCCAGGGCCGGCTCACCATCGGGCGCCGGGCTCATCGCCGGGGCCACCCCTCCGCCGCTCAGGCCGGGTTGTGGCGTACCAGGGGCGCCGGCCCGGCGAAGCTCGTCAAACCTGGCGCGCGAGATAGGGCGAAACCGCACGCGGTCTCCCGTCTCGAGCAGCGTTGGCGGATCCAAGCCGAGGTCCCACATCGGCAGCGGCGTGGTCCCCAGGATGCGCCAACCGCCCGGGCTGGCCAGGGAATAGATACCGGTTAGCTCACCGGCAATCGCGACGGAGCCGACCGGAGTGCTGAGGCGCGGCCGGGCGAGCCTCGGCAAGCGCAGCGGCTCCGGCAGAGAGGCCATATAGGGGTATCCGATCTGGAAGCCGATCATGTGCACGAGGTACTCCTGGCCTGTGTGCAGCTCGATCAACTCGGCCGGCGTCCGGCCGGTCATGTCAGCCACCTCAGGCAGGTCGGCAGCGAGGTCTCCCTCGTAGCAGACTGGGATCTCCACCAGCCTGCTCGCGCGGCCGACCCCGCCCCGGCCCCGACCCTCCGCCGCGCCCATCGCCACCTCAGCCTGTTGCCGCAGTAGCTCGCCAAACGCCCCTGGATGCACGCGCAGCGGATCGTAGAGCACGAGCAGGCTGCGGTAGGTGGGCATGGTGCCCCTCAGTGCGGCGGCCGGCCAGCCGCGCTGACTGATGGCGCCGGGCAACGCCTCATCGAGGAGGCGCGTGGCCAGATTGGCCACGACGTCGACGCGATCAGAGAACTCAACTACCAGGCCGGACTCGCCGGCGGCTAACAGCCGGGGCGACGGGTACACAACAGTAAGGGATCGAGCGGCCCCGCCTCAATCCCAGCGGCGGCAAGCTCCTGCCGGATCGCCCTGGCCAGCTCCGCGGCGCCCGGCGTGTCACCATGCACGCAAATCGTGTCGGGACTGACCGTCACGAGCTCACCCGTGATACTCACCACGGTGCCATCGCGGGCCATCCTGACCACCCGCTCTGCGACGGCAGCCGGGTCGTGAATGACGGCCCCGGGGAGCCGCCGCGACACCAGGCTGCCGTCTGGATTGTAGGCGCGGTCGGCGAAGGCCTCCGCCGCCGCCGGCAGTCCGATCTCGCGCGCGGCGTCGATCAGCAGCGAACCCGCGAGGCCGACGAAAATCAGCGCCGGATCGACGCGCGCGACTCCCTGGGCCATGGCTAGCGCCAACCGCTTATCCTGGGCCGCCATATTGTACACAGCTCCATGGGCCTTGACGTGCACGAGCCTTACGCCGTGGGCCCGGGTGAACGCCATCAACGCACCGACCTGGTACGTTAGATAGTCACGGACCTCCTCCGGGGTCGCGTTGATCTCGCGGCGCCCGAAGCCGAGCAGGTCGGGAAAGGAGGGGTGAGCGCCAACGGCCACGCCGTGCTCACGGCACAGGGCCACGGTGCGAGACATCACTGAAGGATCCCCGGCGTGAAAACCGCAGGCCACGTTGGCCGAGGTGATGTACCCCGCGATCGCCTCGTCGGCGCCGTAGATATAGTTACCAAAGCTCTCGCCCATGTCGCAATTGATGTCAATGCGCGCCATGGCGCCCACCCCCCAATGGATCAGAACTCGGTCGCTCCAGTAAACGTGAAGCCGGAGACCCGTATCGCCGGCACCAGCATGCCGCCGAAGTAGCCGCCCTGGTACTGGCGCTCTCGCGTGATGCCATCGACCGACGACAGGGACCGTAAGATGCTCTCCGTAAAGCGCAGGTTGCGCACAGGCGTGGCGACCTTACCGCCCTCAATCAGGAAGGTGCCGTCGCGGGTCATGCCGGTGATGATCGCCTTTACGGGATGGATCGGGTTGGTGTAATGAAACCGCGTCACCAGGATGCCTCGCTCGGTGCCGGCGATCAGCCCCTCAAGCGTATCCTCACCGGCGGCCATGAACAGGTTGAGGGGCATCGGGCCGTAGCCAAATCCGGGCGGCAGAGCGTGCCCGGTGCTCTCCCGGCCCTCGCGCCCGGCCGTCATAGTATCGTATACCAAGCCCTTGGCCACCCCACGCTCGATCAGCGTAACGCGTTGCCTCGGCACGCCCTCGAAGTCCATGGGCAGCGGCAGACCCTCAGGATCGTGCCCATCGTCCCAGATGGTAATGTTGTCGCCCATTACCTGCTGGCCAAGCTTGCCTCCCATGAAGCTGCGCCCCTCCTGAACCGCAAGGGCGCTAAACCCCAAGAAGGCCAGGTACTGCAACATATCGGCCACAGCGGGCGGCTCCAGGATCACGGTGTACTCGCCCGGGGGGAGCGCTTGGGGATCGCGGGAGGCCAAGGCCTTGTCCACGGCGGTGCGCCCAATCGCCAGGGGGTCGAGATCGCCAAATCTGCCGGCCGTCCGGCTGGCATACCCTGAACCGGTCTCGCCGGAAACGACGGCGGTGATCCCTGCCCTGGTCCCGGCCATGTACGCCTCGGCTCCGAGGGAGTTTGCCACGGCCACCTCGGTCAATCCAGTCGAAACCTTGCCCGCCGCCGACAAGCCCGCCGCCTTGACCTGACCCACCAGTTGCCCGACCGCCTCGGCGCGAACTTCCGGCTGGCAGTCCCGCGTGGCTGGGTCCACGTCCTCGTAGGCTGCCCCAGTTGCCGCTATGGGCGGCGCGGGCAACGAGCGCCAGAGCGGGTTCTCCCGCTGCAGCCTGGCAATGCCCTCGGCTTGGGCTACCACGGCACGGATTCCCTCGTCATCCAGCCGGTTGGTTGAGGCGGTGCCGACCCGCTGCCCAAATGCCGCCCGCACCGTGAGCCTTGCGTCGGTCTCGGCGACGTTCTGGTGAATGTAGTTGGTCGCGAACCTGGTCAGACTGCTCTCCTCGGACATCAGCACCGCTTCGAGCTGGTCGGCCTGGCCCAGCCCGAGCGCAAGGCGGCAAAGCTCGGTTGCCCGCTGCCTACCGACCATAGCCTACACCCACCCTCACGCCGCGGAAACGCGCGGGAGCAGCCCCATGGCCCACGTGCGCGACCTGCGAAGGCTCGCCCTTGCCGCAGTTAGGCGTGCCCCACAGCTGCCAGTGGTCGCGGTCGCACACTGCATCGCACGAGCCCCAAAACTCGGGGGTAATCCCCGTGTAGTTGGGGTTGCGGACCATCCGGCCGAGGGCCCCATCGACGATCTCCCAGCCGATCTCGGTACCAAACTGGAAGTTGAGCCGCCGGTCGTCGATGCTCCAGCTCCGGTTGACCTCAAGGTAGAGGCCCCGCTTGGTGTCGCGGATCAGTTCCTCCAGCGTCCAGTCGCCGGGCTCGAGGTTGATGTTATTCATCCTGATCAGCGGGATCCGGTTGTAGCCCACGGCGCGCATGGCCCCGGTCGAGCGTTCATCGCCGACGACGGGTGCGGTTTCGCGTGAAGTCAGATACCCCCGGAAGATCCCCTGGTCAACCAGCACGGTGCGGCCGGTCGGCACCCCTTCGTCATCGTACTTCTGAGTGCCCAGCCCGGTGGGCAGGTAGCCTTCGGAAACCAGTGTCACCGCGTCGCTCCCGTACCGGAAAGAGCCGCGCTTCTCCGGAGTGAGAAAACTGGTACCCGCGAATGCAGCCTCCGTACCCAGCACCCGATCCAGCTCCACGGGATGACCACAGGACTCGTGAATCTGCAGCGCCAACTGCCGGCTGTCGAGAACGAGGTCCGAAACCCCGGACGGGCACTGCTCGGCCTCAACCAGCGCGGCTGCCTCGCGGCCGACCTGCTCGGCGTGGCCAACCAGGTCGAGCCCTTCGAAGTACTCGTAGCCCTCGCAGCTAAAGCCACCCCGGTGCGAGTTGGGGTAACCGCGGCGCTGCATCTCCCCTGCACCCACCGCCGTGGCGCTTACCCCTCCACCGCACTCCGTGATCTCCTGCTCGATCCACGCTCCCTCGGTGCTGGCGAACAACTTGCGCTCACGCAGTGCGGAGAAGTACGCCTCGCCGACCCGGATGACGGGCGAGACATGCAGCCTCTTCTCTGCGGCCAGCAGCAGGTCGGCCACGTCGGACAGCGACACATCCAAGGGGTCCTTCTGGTAGGCCACGTCCCAGTGATCCCTGACGGGCTCGACCGGGGCAAGCTCGACCGGCCGCGCCTTGACGCGGGCGCTGGCGCGGGCGATGGCCAGCGCCAGGTCGCCGACACGCCGCATTTCGGCGGGGTCCTGGGCCGAACTCGCCGCGAATCCCCACGCACCGTCGTACAGCACGCGGATCCCGAAGCCGGCCTCGCTGGAGTTGTTGGCAGCCTCAACGGCGCCGTTCTTGACCGTCAGCATTTCCGTGCGGGCATCGGTGATGCGCAGGTCGGCATACGATGCGCCGTTGGAGCGAAGGTACTCGAGCACAGGGCGTATCTCGTCGCGCAACTAGCTCCCTCCCCCAGACCTTGACTTTACAGGGCTTTTGACGGCGACGGCAGCCTGGCCAGTAACTCGGCGACCGCGGTCGCCTCCACCCAGACCTCACCGATCGCCGCCATGCCGCCCGAAGCAGTGCCGTGGTAGTCAGACCCGCCGGTGACTACCAGCCCCCGCGAGCGGGCGAACGCTTGGTACCGCCGCTGGTCTTGCGGCGTGTGTTGTGGGTGATACACTTCCAGTCCGTCGAGACCCGCGGCCACCAGCTCGTCAATCAGGCCATCCCAGCCCACCGAGATCGGGTGAGCTAGTACGGCGGCGCCTCCTGCCTGGTGAACCGCCTCCACCGCCTCGTGCGGTGTGAGCTTGGAGCGCGGCACGTAAGCGGCTCCACCCCGCGCAATCGGGCCCTCCAGGGCCTCTTTGAGCGAGCCGATGTGGCCGGCCTCGACGAGCGCCATCCCGATGTGCGGCCGGGTGATCGTCCCTCGCCCGGCGATCTCCTGCACCCGCGACCACGAGACCGGCATCCGGAGCTCCGCCAGACGCTGGACCATTAGCCGGCCGCGCTCGGCGCGCGCTGCCCGCTGCTGGTCGAGGAAGGCCCTGAACGCCTGATCCTCCAGGTCGATGAAGTAGCCCAACACGTGCGCCTCATACCGGCCGTAGTCCGTGTTGATCTCCAGGGCTGGAACGACGCGCAACTCCGGCCCCGAGGCCGCGGCGGCTGCCTGCGCCTCAGGGATACCGTCTATCGTGTCGTGATCGGCGATAGCGATGGCCGCCAACCCGGCCTGCCGGGCCATGGCCACGACCGTGGCCGGCGACCGCACCCCATCGGATGCGGTCGTGTGAATATGCAGGTCTGCCCGGTTGGCTAGCCCCGCCAAACCGCTTCCAGCACGCGGAGGTGGTTGGCGCCGAGGAACTTATGGATGTCCTGGTCGCTGTAGCCCCGCCGCACCAACTCCTCCGTGATGCGCGGGAACCGGGTAGCATCCTCAAGCCCCTCTGGGGTGCTGCCAATACCGTCGAAATCGGACCCCAGGCCGACGTGGTCGGGACCGACCAGCCCGACGATGTGGTCAAGATGATCGATCAGCTTGGCGAGCGTCGCCCGCTCCGGCGACACAAACGCGGGCGCAAAGTTGAGTCCCATTGTGCCGCCTGCCTTGGCCAGCGCGCGGATCTGCTCGTCCGTCAGATTGCGCGGGTGATCGCAGACGGCGCGCGCGTTGGAGTGGCTGGCCATGAAGGGCCCGGCGCATGTCTCGGCAACGTGCCAAAAACCCGGATCGGCGAGGTGCGAGACGTCAACAACCATACCCAACCGCTCCATCTCCTGCACCACGGCCACCCCGAAGTTGGTCAGGCCGCCGCCCGTACGGCGCTCGCCCACGCCGTCGGCGATCAGATTGCGCTGGTTCCAGACCAGCCCGATCGCTCGGACCCCGATCCGGTACAGCATCCTCAGGTTGGCCAGACTGTGGCCGATCGCCTCGCCGCCCTCGATTGCGAGCACCACCGCGACCTTACCTGCACCTGCGATGCGCCGGATGTCCTTGACCGACAGGGCGATCTCAGCCTGCTGAGGAGCGGCCTCCGTCTCCCGGATTAGCAGATCCAGCATCTCCAGCGCTCGTGGCAGGCCCCGGTCCGGCTTATACTCCGGCTCAATATACACGGCAAAGAACTGCGCACCGACGCCACCCTCCCGCAGACGGGGAAAATCAAGGTGACCAAGGCTCGACCGCTCGCCCAAGCGGCGGTCGCCGCGAGCGACGGATAGGATGGTGTCGCAGTGGGTGTCGACGACGATAGCGCCGTGATGCAGGGCCTTGCCCCTGTCCTGTTGAGCCGCCGTTAGTGCCTCTGGCGTCAATCCAATCCCTCCGATATGTCTCTCATGATGTCCGGTGGGCGCGCCCGACTTCGATACCGGCTCTGTAGGCCGCGAGATCCTCCGGCCGCCCGCCCATCGCCTGTAGAATGGCATCTGCCAACGCTTGGTCCGGGACGATCGCTGTCAGGCCGGCCAGGGCTCCAAGGGCCACCAGGTTGACCGACCGGGGCCGCCCCGCCTGTCGGGCCAACTCTGACAGCGGCAGGCTGACCACCCGCCCCTGGACGTCCCCAGGCGTAACACCGCAGTCAAGCAGAGCCAAGCCGCCCAGCGCGAGCCTCCCACGCTCCGTCCGCCACCCCTCATCGGCCAGGCCGATGATCACATCTACCTGCTCCGCGAGCGGCGACGCCTGTGGCGTATCCGCGATGATCACTTCACTACGGGCGAAACCGCCCCGTGCAGCCACAGTGTACGCCGCCGACTGGCACGCCCAGCGGCCCGCCGCCACTGCGGCCTCACCGAGGATCACGCCGGCCAACACGACCCCCTGCCCGCCCACGCCGCAGATCGACACCGCCAGCGGGCCGAGCATATCCTTGTGCACGGCGCTCATCTGGTATCACCCGTCCTGCTGCCGGCGCCCCCGGCCCGCGCTCTAGCCTGCAACTCTCTGTACCGCGCGCTGTAGCCAGGGGTCTCCCGATCGACCAGCACGCCGAGCGCACCGCTCGCCTGGTATTGTTTGTCCAGCGCCCGCAGCATTGCCGCGGGATCACCGAGCTTGTTGGCCCTGCCGAAGTGCGTTGGGCAGGTGGTTACCACCTCGATGAACGCAAATCCGGGCCTACCTAGCGCCTGGTGGATCACCCGCCGGATCAGCGCCGGGCGGGCGGGAGTCGCGCGCGCCACAAAGCCTGCCCCGGCAGCGGCGGCCAGCTGGCAGAGGTCAAAAGCATCCTCGACGTGCCCGACCGGTGAGGTCGAAGTCAGACTGCCCTGCGGTGTTGTCGCCGAGAACTGCCCACCGGTCATGCCGTAATTGAGGTTGTTGGACACGATGGCCAGCACCCCGATGTCTCTCCGGCAGGCGTGGATGAGGTGGTTGCCGCCGATGGTGGCCGAGTCGCCGTCACCCATCATGGCGACGACGGTCAACTCGGGGCGCGCGGCCTTGATCCCGGTGGCAAAGCCGAGGGCCCGGCCGTGGGTGCCGTGCAGCGCGTGCGTTGCCAGGTAATCGTCGGCTTTGCCGAAACAGCCGATGCCCGTTACGGCTACGGTGAGGTGCGGCGGGATGCCGCGGTCCGCCAGCGCACGCGCTAACGCGCCGATGATCACTCCGTTACCGCAGCCAGGACACCAAAACGTCGGAAAACCGTCGGTCCTCAGGTAACGACGGTAGTCAATCGCCTTGGCCACATTGTCGACTGCCTCGCTCATCACGCTACCACCTCCCGGAACCGCTCCAGGATGTCTCCCGGCAGGAGCGGGCGCCCATCACTCTCGGCGATGGAGTACACCGGTCTGCCCGCAGCGGCGGCCTCAACCTCGCGCACCAGTTGGCCGAGATTGAGCTCCACAACAACCGTGCCCCGACGCCCCTCGATCAGAGTCCTGAGCAGACTCCGCGGAAACGGCCAAATCGTCTTGAGCTGCAGCATGCCGGCCGCGATCCCCTGAGCGCGAAGCCGGCTGACGGCCTCGAGGGTCGTCCGCGCAGAGATACCGTAGGACACAAACAGCCACTCAGCGTCCTCGAGAAACCAACGGTTATCCATCATCAGCTCCGGGCGGCCGCAGACCTTGTCATGCAGCCGCCGGATGAGCGCCCGGGATTTGGCGCGGTCGGTGGTGGGCAGGCCGTTCTCGTCGTGCATGGATGTGTTTGCCCGCACCAGGTACTCGTCACCGAACGCCGCCAAAGGCGGCACGCCATCAGGACCTGGCCGATAGGTGCGGTATCCCGCCGGGTCGCCTCCTGGGCAGCTGCGCTTGGCCTGCGGTACGTACGCGGGCAAGAGGACGGGCTCCCGCAGGTGCCCGACGATCTCATCGGACAGGACCGTCACCGGTACGCGCAGGCGCTCCGCCCAGACCATGGCCAAAGCGCTCAACTCGTAGCATTCCTGAACGGTCGCGGGGCAAAAAGCCACGGCCGGATGGTCGCCGTGCGTGCCCCAACGGGCCTGCATCACGTCAGCCTGCGCCGGCATGGTCGCAAGGCCAGTGCTGGGGCCACTGCGCATCACATTGATAACTACAGCCGGGACCTCAGCCATGTAGGCCACGCCGAGGTTCTCCTGCATCAGGCTGTAGCCCGGTCCACTGGTAGCGGTGAACGCGGGCAGGCCGGCCAGCGAAGCGCCGATAACGGCGGCGATGCTTGCGATCTCGTCCTCCATCTGCATGTACACGCCGCCGGAGCGCGGTAGCTCGGCGGCGGCAAGCTCGGCGATCTCAGAAGACGGAGTAATGGGGTATCCGGCATAGAATCTTGCTCCGGCGGCGACGGCGCCGCGGAACAGCGCCTCGTTGCCCTGCATAAAGGGCCGGGAGTGGGTAGACAAAGGAGGAATCACCTCACGGGGAACAACACTTCTGGTCCAGATGCGGCGTTTCCTGTGTTCATGGGCAAGCCAGGGGACAAACCACGTGCCGGGGAATGTGGGATAGGCGAACTAGCTTTGCGGCGGTGACCCGGCCGCGGTCGGCGGCCGGGTCACCGCTCTGCTAACGAGGCTCGACGATGAACTTGATCGCGGTCCGCTCCTCGCCATCGATAACGATGTCCGTGAAGGCAGGGACACAGATCAGATCGACGCCTGCGGGGGCCACGAATCCCCGGGCGATCGCAACGGCCTTGACGGCTTGGTTGACTGCGCCGGCACCGATGGCCTGGATCTCGGCGTTACCTCTCTCGCGCAACACCGCAGCCAGGGCGCCTGCTACTGCGTTTGGGCTGCTCTTAGATGATACCTTTAGGACTTCGATTGCCGCTCGCCTCCTCGTGGCCACGGGAGAATTATGTCAGAGTATTTCAACGGTCTCGGCGGTGGTCCTGCTCTCTGACCTGATTCTCTCGAGCGTGCGGGCTCCAGAAGGCACTGTGGCTGCTTTTGAAGGCTGGTTGGGCGGTGTGTACGTTAGGCCGACGTCAGGGCGAACCTGCTGATGCTGGCGGAGCTGCCGGTAACCTGGTCGATTTCCAGTACCACTCCAGCGGCTTGGGCAGGCCCGGAAGCAGGTGAAAAACGCACTGGCAACTGGGTCAGGAAACGCTCCAGCGCCAACTCGACGCGCACACCAATCACCGAGTCGGTAGGACCGGTCATGCCGAGATCGGTGATATAGGCTGTCCCTTGCGGGAGCAGCCGCTCGTCGGCGGTCTGAACGTGGGTGTGCGTGCCAACCATGGCACTGACCTTGCCGTCTAGATACCAGCCCAGAGCCGCCTTCTCCGAGGTGGCCTCGGCGTGAAAATCGACGATGATGGCCGCCGTCCCTGCCGCCCGCATGCGCTCTGCCTCGGCAAGCCCGACCCGAAACGGGTCCTCGGGGTCAACAGTCATGAAGACCCGGCCAAGCAGGGAGATGACTCCTAGGCGCAGGCCATCCTTGCCTTCTAGCACGACTGAGCCCGAGCCGGCCGGCGTACCCGGCAGATTGAGGGGGCGCAGCACACGCGGCTCGTGGTCGAGATAGGGGATCAGCTCTCGCTTGGCCCAAGCGTGATTGCTGAGGGTCATACCATCGAGGCCGAGGTCAAACAGCTCCTCGGCGATCTCTGGCGTCAGCCCGGTGCCGCCCGCGGCATTTTCGGCGTTGGCCAAGACGAAGTCCGGGCGGTAGGTCCGGCGAAGGTCAGGTAAAGCGGCGGCCAGCGCTTGACGGCCCGGCCGCCCAACGATATCCCCAAAGAAGAGGACGATCACTTGTTAAACACCAGCACCCGGCCGCCTTCGCGGTACGCGATCAGGTTTTGCTGGCCGCGCGCATCGCGAAGGTCGTCAAGCGCGGCGTCGATCAGCTGCTCCTGGACCAGCAGGTCCTCCTCAAGCAGCCCCCCATCGGTCTCAACGACGAGCCCGTCACCGAACCTGTCGCGCAAGAGGCTGATCAGCATACCGATCTCCTCGCGGGAGAGGGTCTCGACGTCGCGGGCGAACTCCACTGCCGTGACCCCGCGAAAGGTGGTGCGCTCGAGCTGCAGCAGGCGCGGCTCGGCGCCCTGCAGCAGGCCGAAGGCAGTCACGGAATCCGTGACCAAATCCCGAAGGTCGCCGTAAGCCTTGGCTGAGAGCCGGCCCCGGACGAGCAAGGTGAAGCGCATCGCATGCCTCTCGGGATCAAACGTGACCGACCCGACTTCGGGAAAGCGAAGGAGAATGGAAACCAGGAGCCCGGCGTGACCTGGTCCGGATCTCTCCTGGGACAAGTTGGTTGTGGTCAAGGCGTGTCCTCCTGAGGACTAAGACGAAACGTGCTTCCTTGCCGATTATAATACTCCATCTACTTGGCGTATTCCACCGCACGGGTCTCCCTGATCACCGTGACCTTGATCTGCCCCGGATAATCCAACTCGCTCTCGATCTTGCGCACGATGTCGCGCGCCAGCCGTGCGGCGGTCAGGTCGTCGACCCGCTCGGGCTTGACGATGATCCGGATCTCGCGTCCGGCCTGGATCGCGTAAGACTTGTCAACGCCCTCGAACGTATCAGCGATGGCCTCGAGCTTCTCCAGCCGCTTGATGTACGCCTCAAGGGTCTCGCGCCTCGCACCCGGCCGTGAGGCCGAGATAGCGTCGGCAGCAGCAACGAGCACTGCCTCCACAGAGTCGGCCTCGGTATCCCCATGGTGGGCCGCAATAGCCTTGATCACATCGGGATGCTCCTTGAACTTGCGGGCGAGATCCACGCCAATTGCGACGTGCGTGCCCTCTACCTCGTGGTCCACGGCCTTGCCGATGTCATGGATCAAGCCGGCCCGGCGAGCGATGCCTACGTTGGCGCCAAGCTCAGCGGCAATCATGGCCGCGAGGTGCGCAACCTCGAGCGAGTGCTTGAGGACGTTTTGCCCGTAGCTGTAGCGGAACTTGAGCCGGCCGAGCAGCTTGACCAGCTCCGGGTGCAGGTTATGGACGTTGGCATCGAAGGTGGCCTGCTCGCCGGCGGCCTGAATCTGTGCGTCAACTTCCTTTTGGGCCTTGTCGACCATCTCTTCGATCCTGGCGGGGTGAATGCGACCGTCCGCGATGAGCTTCTCCAGCGCAACGCGGGCTACCTCACGGCGGACGGGGTCAAATCCCGAGAGGATGACCGCCTCGGGCGTATCGTCAATGATTAGGTCAATGCCGGTCAAGGTCTCGAGGGTGCGTATGTTGCGGCCCTCGCGGCCGATGATCCGGCCCTTCATCTCATCGTTGGGTAGTGAAACGACGGACACCGTGGTCTCCGCAGCGTGGTCCGCCGCGCACCGCTGGATAGCGAGGGCCACGACATCGCGTGCGCGTCGCTCGGCCTCTTCCTTGGCCTGCGCCTCGATGTCGCGCACCATCTGAGCCGCCTCCACGCGGATCTCCTGCTCCACGTTTTGCAGCAGCAAGTCACGAGCGTCGGAGGTGGTGAGGCCGGAAATGCGCTCCAGCTCCGTCCGTTGCTGCTCATACAGCTCGGATACTGAGCGCTCCGTCCGCCCGATCTCCTGCTCGCGGCGGCGAAGGTTCTCGTCCCGCTTCTCAAGGTTCTCGGTCTTGCGGTCCAGGGTCTCTTCCTTTTGCACCAGACGGCGCTCAAGGCGCTGCTGCTCGGCGCGCCGCTCGCGGGCCTCGCGCTCAACCTCGTTGCGCATGCGAATGGTCTCTTCCTTAGCGGCCACAAGAGCCTCGCGCTGCTTGGTCTCGGCCCCCTTGGCTGCCTCGTCCAGAATCCGTTGCGCCTCGACCTCCGCCGAGGTGATCTTAGCCTCAGCCGCCATCCGGCGCCAGTAGTAGCCTACGCCCAACCCTACCGCTAGGGCGGCGACGGCAGCGGCGGCGGCGCTTAAAAGTACCGTATCCATAACGGGCCGCTCCCCCAATCACTGAGGTCTGCCCCAAGGTGCTTATCTGCGGCGTGAACTCCCGGGTCGCCTCCCCAAACGAAAAGGCCGGGTCAAAGACACGGCCTGGGGGTACACCAAACGACCATCAGCGTATGGCTCTCTCTCTAACCAACACTGAACTGAGCCAGGCCCCACCTCGGGGCGATGATATCCAGGAAGAAGCTGCAAGACGCTATCGCGCTCTCAGTTTAATGGCTATCGGGTCCAACAGGCGATCTCCAATCAATTCTAAGTTTTCGGGACGTTATTTGTCAACAAATCCAAGCTTGAGGGCGTGCTGGCGTCACCGGAACAGCGTTGCTGCCCCAAAATCGCTCGCTGCACCGCATCTTTGGCAACCTCAGGGTCAAAACCCCGGCGTAACAATGATGCGTAGAGGCGTCTCCTGGATCTCATCGGATCGCCCTCCGGCGACAGCTTGGCGAGCTGCGCTGCTGCAGCGGCGTCGGCGGCCTCCTGCTGCCCCTCCGGGGATAGGCCGCCCAGAGCCTCCTCGGCCACATCACGAGGCACGCCCTTTTGCGCCAAATCCCACTCTAGCCTGCGCCTGCCCAGCGCACGGGGTCCCCTGCCGCGCTCCGCAACAAGAGTTTGCGCGAAGCTGCGATCATCAAGGTACTGCAGCTCCCGCAGCCGCTCGATCACTTGACCAGTGACCGTCGCGCTATACCCGGCGCGCGTGAGCCGGTCTCGTACCTCGCTCTCCGAGCGGGCTCGGGTGGACAACAGCGCGAAGGCCCGCGCGATGGCCGCCTCATAGGCCTCAGGACCATCGGGCGCTATCTGCCGGCAGCCGGGCCCGCTGCGGTCCCTGGCTCCTCCGCTGGCAGCGGATTTGCTTGCCCGGCCTCGCCTCATCTACTCGCGGTCGTCGTCATTGCTGTCCGCGGCACTGGAGGCCCTGATGGCCCCGATGTTGAGTGCGGCCCGGATCTTGCCCTCGATCTCGTCCAACAGCGTGGGGTTTTGCCGCAGGTACTCCCGGACATTCTCCCGGCCCTGCCCAATGCGCGTGTCGCCGTACGAGTACCACGAGCCGGTCTTACTGACGATCCCCAGGTCGGCCGCGATGTCGACAACTCCAGTCTCCCTGGAGATGCCGAGGCCGTACACCAGATCAAACTCCGCCTGCCTAAATGGGGGGGCAACCTTGTTCTTGACGATCTTGGCCCTCACCTTGATGCCAACAACCTCATTGCCCTGCTTGAGGCTGTCCACGCGACGCACATCAATCCGGACTGAGGCGTAGAACTTGAGAGCCCGGCCGCCCGGGGTGGTCTCGGGGTTGCCGAACATGATCCCGACCTTCTCCCGGAGCTGGTTGAGAAACACCACAATGCAGTGAGACTTGCTGATCGCTCCGGTGAGCTTGCGCAAGGCCTGGGACATCAGCCGGGCCTGCAGGCCGACGTGTGAGTCGCCCATCTCGCCCTCGATCTCAGCTCGGGGAACCAGAGCTGCTACCGAGTCGACCACGATCACGTCGACCGCGCCGCTCCGGACCAAGGCCTCGGCGATCTCCAGCGCCTGCTCGCCGGTGTCGGGCTGGGAAATCAACAGGTTGTCAATGTCCACGCCGAGATTGCGGGCGTAGTTGGCGTCCAGCGCATGCTCGGCGTCGATAAAGGCGGCCACCCCGCCGGCCTTCTGGGCCGACGCGACGATATGCAGCGCTACCGTTGTCTTACCGGAGGCCTCGGGGCCGTATATCTCGATCGCGCGGCCACGCGGCAGCCCTCCTACCCCCAACGCGATGTCCAGGGCCAGGCAGCCCGTAGAAATCACGTCAACCTGCATCTTGGCCGATACCTCGCCCAACTTCATGATCGAACCCTTGCCGAACTGCCGCTCGATCTGCGTAAGAGCTGTGTCGAGCGCCTTTTGACGGTCTACCACTCTCGGTCACCTGCTTCCAATCTTTTCTAGTTGAGTATAGCATCAGGGCCTTGGGTAGACAAGGCTCACGGTTGCTGCGTGGTCATTCCCCGCCCAGCGGATGGCGGGACACGACGGAGTAGTGCGGCCCTTCGCGGCGCAGCTCGCTGGCCATTAGGACGATCTCTCCGACGCTCTGCCGACCCCAATCGTGTGACCGCGCCGCAGAGAACTCGGCGCGCACATCGGAGGGGATCGCATCTCCCCTGCCCCGCGCCATAGTCAGATGAGCGCGGTAAGGACGCTGCTCGCGCTCGATGCCAAGCTGCCCGAGCTCGTGATCAACAGCTGCCGCAAGGCCGGCCATCTGAGCCCCTCCATTGCCGACGCCGACCCAAACCACACGGGGCTGCGCTGCCGGGCCGAAGGTCCCCAGGCCCACCAAAGACAGATCAAACCGAGTCACCCCGCCGGCAGCTCGATCTAGCGCAGCGCCGACCGGCGACACTAACCCGATTGGCGTCGACCCGAGGAACTTGACCGTGAGATGGAGGTTATCCGGCGAAACCCATCTAGCCTCCGGCCACCTGACGGCTAGGTCAGAGATCAGCCGGCCAATGCCGGTCCGGAGCTCCTCGGACAGCTCGACCGCCACGAAGAGACGCAGGGCTGCGTCGCCGAAGGCTCCATTAGTCATGGGTCATGCCTGACCTGGCTCCGCCAGATCCAGCAGCGCATCGCGGAGCATCACCAGAGACTGGCGCGCAGCTCTGGCCCGCACCATATGCCTGTCTCCAAGGAAGACTTGCCGCTGCACCTCCACAGAGTTGGTGGCACGGTTGGCAAGCCCGATGTAGACAAGTCCAACGGGCTTGTCCTCAGTACCGCCATCGGGGCCGGCGATGCCGGTGATCGCGATACCTAGGTCGGCTCCGGTGGCCGCTAATGCGCCCTTGGCCATCGCGGCGCAGGTCTCCTCGCTAACCGCGCCGTGCCGTGCCAGAGTGCACGCAGGAACCTCAAGCAAGCGCACCTTAAGCTCGTTGGCATAGGCGATAACGCCGCCCAGGAACGACTTGGAGACCCCTGGCACCTCAGTAAGCTGGCTGGCGAGCAGGCCGCCGGTGCAGGACTCGGCAATGGCCAGCGTCAGGTCAGAGCGAAGCAGCAGATCGGCGGTAACCTCCGCCAGAGTCTGGTCATCGAAGCCGTAGATACGGCGGCCAAGGCGGCGACAGATCTCCGCCTCCACCGGCTCGATCTGGGCCAGGCACTTGTGCCGGTCATGGGCCTTGGTGGTCAGCCGCAGCTTGACCTCGCCCAACGAGGCAAGCGGGGCTATCGTCACCTGGTTTTGGGCCTCGATCAGGTCGAGAATCCTCGTCTCCACCTCGGACTCGCCGATGCCGCAGCACCGCAGCACCCGCGAGACGATGGTAGTCGCGGCTGCCTCCCGTCCCACCAAATGGGGCAACACGTACTGCTCAAACATCGGCTCAAGCTCATGCGGCGGCCCCGGCAGCATCGCGATCACCTTGCCCTGGTGCTCGAGGAGCACGCCGGGTGCGGTGCCTCGCGGATTGGGGATCGCCTTGGCGCCTGCCGGGAGGAGAGCCTGCTTAGCGTTGTTGGGGGTCATTTGCCTGCCGCGCTCGGTGAAGAACGCACGAATCGTGGCTAGCGCCGCAGCATCCTCGACCATCTCAAGGCCGAGGGCTGAGGCGACCATCTCTTTGGTTAGATCATCGCTGGTCGGGCCGAGCCCGCCGCCGGTAATCAGGATATCGGCTCGCGCCAGGGCCTCGCGGACACAATCCTCGATCCGCCGGGGATTGTCCCCCACAACGGTCTGACGGTAAACGTCAATCCCGGCCGCGGCCAGGCGCTGGCTCAGGTATTGGGCGTTAGTATTGAGGATCTGGCCCAAGAGCAGCTCAGTCCCCACAAACAGAAGCTCGGCAACCACAGGACCACCTCAAACGGTGATTCTCGGTCGCCGAGCCAAACACCTATTCTCATGCGCTCAACGGGGCGATCGCACCGGCCTCCGCCAACGCCCGGCGCAGCTCGTCGCCAACGATGCTTTCCTGCTCCAGCAACGTATCGCGCACCAAGCACAACGCATCGCGGCACGCCTCCAGCCGGTCTCTCACCGCCACCTCGCGCTCCCGCAACACGTCGCATACCGCCCGGTGCAGGGTCGCCTGAGGCACGGTATCGGCCGGCACCACGCCGACCGGACTCATGCCGGACAATACCAGTTGCCGAGCAGTATCGGCCGCGACGCGCAGATCCTGGGCCGCACCGGTGCTCCGTGAGCCGCAGAGCATCTCTTCGGCGATTGGCCCGGCCAAGGCGCTGTCGATGTTCTCCTCCAACTGCTCCTTGGTCATCAGCAACTGGTCGTCGGCAGGCGCCTGCCGCACATACCCGAGGGCCATGCCGCGCGAGGCGATGGTCACCACGGCCACTGAGCCGGGGGAAACCATCTCCGCCAGCAGCGCGTGGCCGCTCTCGTGCGAGGCGATTCGCCGCAGCTCGGCTTCGGACGGCCGGCGGCCGAGGCGCTCGCCCATGATCACCTTGTCCACAGCCTCGGTGAAGTGGTGGTTTCCGACATGGCTGGCCTCGTCCCGCAGCGCCAGGATCGCGGCTTCGTTGGCGACGCTCTCCAGATGGGCCCCGGAGAACCCGAAGGTGCCGCGGGCGATCTCGCTGAGGTCGACATCGTCGGCCAATGGTTTGTTGGACGTGTGCAGTTCCAGGATCGCCAAGCGGTCTGACCGGTCCGGCATTCCCACCTGCACGACCCGGTCGAACCTGCCTGGTCGCAGCAGCGCACCGTCCAACAGGTCGTGGCGGTTGGTGGCGGCGATGACCAGGACCCTGATGCCGCCCGTGTTGCGCAGACCGTCCATCTCCACGAGCAGCTGGTTGAGCGTCTGGTCGTACTCCAGATGACCACGGTGCGTGCCGCGCTCGGGAGCAAGCACTTCGATCTCATCGATGAAGACGACCGCCGTCTCCTTGCCTTCCCGCTTGGCCGTATTGCGGGCATCGCCGAACAGCTGGCGCACACGTTGGGCGCCGACGCCTGCGTACATCTCGATGAACTCGCTGCCTGATGTGGACAGGAACACCGCATCGGTATAGCTAGCAGCGGCTTTGGCGAGCATGGTCTTGCCGGTACCCGGCGGGCCGGACAGCAGCACGCCGCGCAACGGACGGATCCCCAGCCTCTGGACCTGATCACGCCGGTTGACGAAGTCGAGGGCCTCGACCAGCTCCTGCTTGGCCGCGGACTGGCCGCCAATGTCCCCAAACGAGACTAGCGACGCGAGCTCCGGCCGAGCGCTGATGCGCCGGCCGCCCAGCCGCCCACCGGCCGGTGACATCAATAGCAGGCCGGCCAGGCCGATCAGGAACACCACCGGGATCACATTGAAGCCCCGCCAGCCCAGATAGGTGAGCAGTCCTGCGCCGAAACCGATACCCAACTCAACCTTGTGGTTAATGCTCATCATCAACCTCCGGCCCCTCTCGTGCCGCGATCAACGACCTGGTACAGGTACCCGTCGGCGTCAAGCCCCTGTAGGTAGACCCGCTCGGCTTCGACCGTGACCCGCAGATCGATGCCGTATTCCTGGGCCAGCGCCGTCACCCGGTCGTTCATCGCGACGAATTGGCCTGACGTCACCGCCTCGTGGACCGCAAGGTGAGCCCGGTCCCAAAAGGAAACCAACTCGGGTGACCGGCTGTCCTGGATCACCAGACGGCAGGCGCCGAGCTTGGCGGCGAGGCCGGTTTCTAGCTCCTTATACAGGTCCGGCAGGTCTGGGACGCGGTCGAGTTTGATCGTGACCTCAGGCGGGCTGCCGGGAGTCCGGCTAATCTGGTAGGAGAGCACGCCTTCGCGCGTGCTGAGATACGCGGCGACCGGCCGCTCCACGGTGAGGTAGGCATATGCGGCGTTGCCGCCAACCAAGGCGACCACCGTCACCAGGAAAATCAGTGCGATTCGTTTGGCGTTCAGGTCAGACAAACCCAACTTGCGGGCACCTCCCCCTAGCGACTAAGGCGGCGCCGGTCTCCCAACGATGCTGCCGCAGGAGCGTCTCTAACGCCTTTTTAGGTGACATAAGTATAACAGAAGGAGCAGCTAAACACAGAATACTAGGTTTATGTCTCGTTCCCTGCGAGAAATGCCAGCCTAACGAGGACATGGCTGACAAATGGACGGGGCGCGCGGGCTATCGTTGTGGCAGCAATGAACCGTACAGGTCGTACGGTCCGGCCGACGTGACGAGCGCCAGCCGGAACTCGCCGGGTTGCGGCACATCGTCGGCATCGACGGCGATGTGGATCGACCCGTCGATCTCGGGGGCGTCGCGGTAGGTGCGGCCGGTGACGGCTAGATGCGATGTGCCGTCGGGCCAATCTATCTCTGCCGGAGTGGACTCGATCAGCACCTCAATCGGCCGGCCGATCAACTCGCGATTGTGTCTCGCCGACAGCCTGCGCGCCAGGGCCATGACGAGGGCCCGCCGCCGGGCTCTCGTCCGACCGGGCACGCGCCCCGGCAGCTCGGCCGCCGGAGTGCCTGCTTGCGGCGAGTAGGCAAAGGCGCCAGTCCAATCCGGGGCCAATGCGTGGAGTAACTGCAGCAGACGACGGAAGCGGTGTTTGGTTTCGCCTGGAAATCCGGTGATCACGGTTGTGCGGACGGCAACCCCGGGGATCACTTGGCGCGCCCGCGCAACCAGCCCGATAAGCTGCCCGGCCGTAACGCCGCGCCCCATGCCGGCGAGGATCGCGTCATCGCCGTGCTGAATCGGCACGTCGAGGTACCGGCAAATCTTGGGCTCGGAGGCGATCATGGCGAGCAGCCGCTCGTCAACCCGCGCTGGGTGCAGATAGTGCAGGCGCAGCCAGTGCAGGCCGTCGATCCCAACCAGCCGCTGCAGCAGATCGGGTAGGCCCAGTCCCCGTTCCTGCCCCCACCTGGTCAGATCCTGGCCGACCAGGATGATCTCGCGTACGCCCGCATCAACCAGCTGGCGCGCCTCGGTGGCAATGTCTTCCGGCGGGCGGCTACGATGTGTTCCGCGGAGGTCTGGTATCGCGCAGTAACTGCACCGGTTGTCGCACCCTTCGCTGATCTTGAGATACGCGGTCCAGGGGGGAGTGGAAACCAGGCGCGGGTCCACGCCTGCCGGCAGGTAGCCCGGCGCACCGACCAGCGCCGGCCGTGGGCCGCCGGCCGGCCCAAGTGACGAGACTAACTGGACGATGTCCGCCGCGGCCGCGGTGCCTGCCGCAGCGTCCAGCTCGGGTATCTCGGCCAACAGCTCCGCAGCGTGGGCCTGCGCCAGACAGCCGGTAGCGATCAGATAGCGGGGTCTGCCGCGTCGTTTGCGACGGGCCATGTCTAGCAGGACGCCGACGGACTCCTGCTGCGCCGACTGGATAAACCCGCAGGTGTTGACCAGCACGACATCGGCGAGCTCCGGCGTCGCAGCGATATCGTGGCCCGCCGAGCCGAGCAGCCCAAGCATGGTCTCACCGTCGACCCGGTTCTTGGGACAGCCCAGTGAGACCAGGCAGACTCTCACTGACGCGGCCCCTGCTCCAAGCGGCGCCGGTGCTGATCGATCAGCATGGGGTAGTTTTGCACCAGCTCGAAGTTGCTCCACAGGACGCCGGTGTAGACCTCGCGCAGCTCCTGGTCAAACTCGTCGTACAGCGCCTCATACAGCTCGCCTTGGGCGATGGCCTGAGGGCAGTCGGGGTGGCACGGGAAGAAATCCTTGAGGAAGTACGCCCGCACATCCACCGACTCGCCGAGCTCGTGCTTGTCTCGTACTTGCTCCCACGCCCGCTGCTCGACGTTGCGGCCCGAGGCGCGGTCGGCCGTGTAGGCCGCGATGCAGCACTCCGGATAGCCGAGTAATCGCCCCAAGCCCTCGAGATAGCGGGGCTCAAACTCGTTGGCGTACACGTACTCAATCAGCATCTGATCACGGTCGCGGCCCGACCTCTGGGCGGCCTTTGTCCGGGCCTCGTCGGCGATAGTCTCCAGCGCCATTAGCGTCTCCCGCGTCGCGCGGTCGCGGTAGATGAACATCTCCCGCAGCGAGGGCCGCCGCTTGATCTGGACCTGATCGAGGTCAAGTTTGTCGAGCCACGCCAGGTGTGCCAGGTAGGCCGGGCTTGTGACTACCAGCTTGTTGTATGCCTCGTCGAGGGTCTTGCGCTTGGCCTGCAGCTCGGCCTCGGGATCGACAGCGTCTGCCCCACCCTTGCGCCGAAAGAACCGGTTGAGCGAGCCCGCTCCGGGTGGCGTGTAGTTGTCGGCGAAGTACTTGTCGATCGCCTCACCGAGACGTCCCCCGCCCGGCAACTCCGCGGGCAGGTACGTCAAGGACAGCGGCCGCACGCCCAAGGCCACGGGCAAGAAGTTGCCCACCTTGGAATAATCGCTCATTCCGCGCTCTTGGGCCAGTTCGCGAGCCAAATGCTTGTACTGCTCAATGCGGCCCCTAGTCTCGTTGCTTAGCTCGGCCATGACCACTTCACCTCTCGGCCGCTCCCTCCAGGATGCGGGCGTAGTATGCCTCATATTGCGGCACGATGCGGTCGGCGCCAAACAGCCGTCTGGCCCGGGCCACTCCTGCCTCGCTCACCTGTTGCCACATAGCAGGGTCAGTCAGCAACTGCGCGCCACGGCGCACCATGCCCTCGATATCGCCAAACGGCAGCAGAAACCCACCCTGCCCCTCCTCGATCACCTCAGCGAGCCCGCCGACATCGTACGCCAGCACGGGCGCACCGCATGCCATGGCCTCGAGGGCGGCCAGGCCGAAGCTCTCCTGCTCCGAGGGCAAGAGGAACAGGTCAAGGCACGAAAGTATCTCCGCCACCCGCTCCTGCCGGCCGAGGTAGTGCACGCGGTCGGCGAGACCAAGGGAGTCGGCAAGCTCCCTTGTCGGGCCAAGCTCCGGCCCCTCCCCGATCAGCAGCAACTGGGCCGGCGAATCCTTGGCCAAGCCCGCAAACACGTGGACGACATCCTGCGGCCGCTTGACCGACCGGAAGTTGGAAACGTGTCCCACCAGCGGGCCGCGGCAGGCGAGATCGGTCAGCAGTTGGCGACATGGACGGCGCGAGTACTCCGCCACGTCGACGAAGTTGTGGATCACCTCGATCGGCCGCCGCACCGGCATGACCTCTGCCGTCTGGCGGGCCAGCGCGGCGGACACGGCCGTCACCCCGTCGGACTTGTTGATCGACCAGGTCAGGAGGTCGGCGAATCCCGGGTCCGAGCCAAGCAGGCTGACGTCGGTGCCGTGGAGGGTAGTGACAACCCGCGGCGCTCCACCCTTACCTGACGCCAGGACCTCCCTGGCCATCACGGCGCTGGTCGCGTGCGGGATGGCATAATGCACGTGCAACAGGTCAAGGTGGCAAAAGCGCGCCACCTCGATCATCTTGTTGGTCAGAGCCAGCAAGTACGGCGGGTACCTAAACAACGGATAGCTCGGCACCTCAACCTCATGGAGCGTAATCCCGGTGTGGTACCCCTGCAGCCTGAACGGCGCCTCATAGGTGATGAAGTGAACCTTGTGCCCCCGCGCCGCAAGCTGAATGCCGAGCTCGGTAGCAAGCACTCCGCTCCCGCCGTAAGACGGGTAGCAGGTGATCCCTATTCTCATGATCTACTCCCCATCCATTGCCCGCCCGCCGGCCGCCGCGGCGGCGACGCCGTATACGTTACCGGCAGGCAATGACATCGCTTAGCTGCGCCAAGCACGGATAGCGCTCGGCGACGAAGCCCTCCGCGAACGCCACGCCGGCGTCCCGCCCGAAGGACGCATCCCGGCCCTCGACTCCAGGCAAATAGATACCGTCGTTGAGCGGCGTCGGTGCCGCTTGTGCACGGAAGCCAAACTGGCTGTCAAACGCCGCCAGGGCCCGGCGTTTGGTGTGATAGTGCGCGCTGACGTCGACCAACACGCTCGGCCGCGCAGGGCTGTTGATCAGGTAATGAAACAGCACCCCGCACCGCCAAGGCCCCATCGCCCGCGCGGCCGCCGTATCCGGGTGCGCCTCCCAGATCTCGCAGTCGTGCTGGGCCAGCCCGGCCAGGAACACAGCCCGGCGCACCAGCGCGTAGCCATCGCGGTGGTCGGGGTGGCGGTCCTCACCGTACGGCCCCATTACCAGCCGTGGGCGGATAACCCTGATTAAGCCGGCCAACAGGTCGGCGCCCTGCGGCGCTTGACCCAACCGGGAGTCCGGCAGGTGTAGGCAGATGCGGCGTGAGGCACCGATGATCACCGCCGCAGCGGCCGCCTCCTGCGCTCTTGTGGCCGGGGTACCGTTGGTCCCCATCTCTCCGGCGGTTAGATCGCATATGACCACGCTGCGCCCGGCGGCCGCCTCCTTGGCTAGGGTCGCCGCAGCTCCGATCTCAACGTCATCTGGATGCGGACCAACCGCGAGGATGTCCGCACAGCAAACAGCATCAGGCATCTGGTTTCCTCCCTCTGCTCCGGATTCGATTCCAGGCAGGGGTTTCCCTCCGCTGCCAGGTCGCTGGACCGTTGAACCAAAACATACGTTCGTGGTACGATGAGGGCACGATCACGCAGGCGGGCGTCCTATCGCCTGCCGGAGGAGCGCCGCGATTGCCTGTCCCCTTGCCCGAGATCATCGCCGGCATCAAAACCACATACCGTGACCGCATCTCCGCATGGCGCGAGATACCGGCCCGCGAGCCCGTCTGGGCGGACTATCCCGCCTGGGTGCCCGGCGGCCTACGCGACGTGCTTCGCGGGCGCGGCATCGCTAAGCTCTACTCGCACCAACGCGAGGCGGCAGACCTCATCCGGCAGGGCCGCAATGTCGTGATCGTCACACCTACCGCCAGCGGCAAGACCCTGTGCTATAACCTGCCCGTGATCTCGAGCCTGCTCGAGCGGCCGGGCGGCCGGGCGCTATACGTCTTCCCGACCAAGGCTCTATCGCAAGACCAGCTCACTGAGGTCCAGGGCCTGGTCGAGGCGCTCGGCGCCGGCATCGGCACCTACACCTACGATGGTGACACGCCTGTGTCTGCCCGCCGTGCAATCCGCTCCGCGGGCCACGTCGTCGTCACCAATCCGGACATGCTTCACACAGGCATCCTGCCCCACCACACCAAGTGGGTGCGCCTGTTTGAGAACCTTCGCTACGTCGTGATCGACGAGATGCACGGTTATCGTGGCGTATTTGGCAGCCACGTGGCCAACGTGATCCGCCGGCTCCGCCGGATCTGCCGGTTTTACGGCTCCGACCCGCAGTTTGTCCTCTGCTCGGCGACCATTGCCAATCCCGGCGAGCTTGCGGCGCAGTTGGTCGGCGCTGAGGTTGCGGTCGTCGACCAAAACGGCGCGCCGGCGGCCGCCAAGCACTTCGCCCTGTACAATCCACCGGTGGTCAACGCCCAGCTCGGCATCCGCCGCAGCTACCTGTTGGAGGCCAGAGGCCTCGCTGCCACGCTGCTTGGCCAAGACGCACCGACGATAGTGTTTGCGCGCTCGCGGCTCAACTGCGAGGTGCTCTTGAGCTATCTCCAGCAGACCGAGCGCCTCTTGCCGGGAGCCAAGCGGCGCATCCGCGGCTACCGGGGAGGCTACCTGCCCACCGAGCGGCGGGAGATCGAGCGCGGCCTGCGCGACGGCAGCGTGATCGGCGTCGTGGCGACCAATGCCTTGGAGCTGGGAGTCGATATCGGGCAGCTTGATGCCTGCATCATGGCCGGCTACCCGGGGAGCATCGCGTCCGCGTGGCAGCAGGCCGGGCGGGCGGGCCGCCGCACGGGCGAGTCACTGGCGGTCATGGTGGCGGACTCGAGCCCGCTCAACCAGTTTCTCGTGCAAAACCCGGACTACTTCTTTGGCAGCTCACCGGAGCATGGGCTGATCAACCCGGACAACCCGCTCATCGCGGTCAACCACCTCAAGTGCGCCGCGTTCGAGCTGCCCTTCGATGCGGGAGAGACGTTCTCGGCGACCGCGGCGGACACCGAGGTGGGCCTGACCTACCTCGGGGATCATGGACTGCTGCACCGTGCCGGCGATCGGTGGTACTGGATGGCCGATGCCTTCCCGGCCGAGGCCATCTCGCTGCGGTCCGCCGCGACCGACAACTTCGTGGTCATTGACCAGACAGACCCCAAGCCCCGGGTACTGGGCGAGATCGACCGCTTTTCTGTGCCGACGTTGGCTCATGAAGAAGCTATCTACATGCACGAGGGCAAGCAGTTCCACGTCGACCGGCTCGATTGGGAAGAGGCCAAAGCCTATGTCAGCCAGGTCAACGTGGACCACTACACTGATGCCGAGCTGGCCGTCAAGCTGACCGTCCTGGATGAGTTCGAGCGGCGCGAGCTCGGGGACGGACCCGGGTACTGTGGGCTTGGCGAGGCTGAGGTCAGGGCCATGGCGACGATCTACAAGAAGATCCGCTTTGGCACCCACGAGAACATCGGCTGGGGCCAGATCCACCTGCCTGAGCAGGAGATGCACACCTCCGCCTGGTGGGTGACGTTTGGGCCGCCAGAGGAGACCGCGGCCACGCCCGGTGCTTCGACGCCCGAGGAGGCGCCGCTGACCGGTTCTCCCCAGGACCCGTCCCGCGATCTCCAGGGTGCGCTGCTTGGGGTAGCGGCAGTCCTGCACCAGGTAGCGGCAATGCACCTGATGTGCGACACCGGAGACCTCGGCGCGACGGTGGAGATCAAGAGCCCGCATACCAAGATGCCGACCGTCTTCCTGTACGACCGCTACCCTGGCGGGATCGGCCTGGCCGACAAGGCCCACGAGTTGGCCCCTGCCCTCTTGCGCTCGGCGCTGAGCCTTATCAGAGGCTGCCGGTGCCAGGACGGCTGCCCGTCCTGCGTGGGCGCCGCCGCGGAGATCGGCCGGGAGGGCAAGCGCTCGGCAATCAACCTGCTGGTGGGAGCTATCGCGGACGGTGACTGAGGACCCGCTGGCGACCAGGCTCGAGCGCCTGCGAGTGCTGATGCAGGCCGCAGGAGAGCGCGCGCAACGGCAAGACGGTAGACTGCCCAAGCCTGACCCGGTCATCGTCACTCCCCCCTGGCTCGTTGGGCAGCCCGAGGACGACCCCATCCCCCTGGAGACGCTGATCCAGGGAGAGATCGCCGAGGCCGGGGGCACCAGCTGCTTCGTGCGCTATTCGGTGCTGCCCCTGGGTCACAGGCACGGGAGGTTTCCGCTGCAGTCGGCTCTGGATGTGGATGAGACCTCCCTGCGCTGGCTCGCTTCGCCGGCCGAGGTTTGCTCGCCTGACCTGTCAGGGGCCCTGTTCCTTGATGTTGAAACCACCGGACTCGCCGGCGGCACCGGCACCCTGGCCTTTCTCGTCGGCGCCGCCTGGTTCGAGGGCGACTCCCTGACCATCGCGCAGTACCTGATGCGCGATCCCGGCGAGGAGCCTGCGGTGCTCCAGCTTCTCGCGGACGTGGCGGCCAACAGCCGGTTGGTGGTCACGTTCAACGGGCGCGCGTTCGATGTGCCGCTGCTCGCGACACGCTACACCCTCGCTAGGCGTCGCTCGCCGTTTCCTGAGGACCACGTCGACCTGCTCACGCCCGCCAGACGCGTATGGCGCTTGCGCCTGTCCTCCTGCCGCCTGGCCAACTTGGAGGAGCGGGTGCTCGGCGTGATCCGCAGCGACGATGTGCCTGGGTGGCTCGTCCCGCAGCTCTACGCTTCGTACCTGCGCACAGGGGATGGACGGCACCTCAGCCCCGTATTTGACCACAACCTGCTGGATGTGCTGTCAATGGTCACGCTGGCGGGGCGGCTCGGCGGACTGCACAACCGGCCGCAGCTTGCTTTGGACGATGATCCAGCGGACCTGGTCGCCTTGGCGCGCTGCTTCGAGCGGCACGGCAGGGGCGGCAGCAGGGGTAGCGAGGCCGCCGATGCAGGGGACAACGTCGAGCAGTGCTACCGCGAGGCCCTTAGGCATGGGCTGGCGGAGCCGGCTGCTGCAATTGCCAGGATGCGCCTTGCGGCCCTGCACAAGCGAAGAGGTCAATGGGACCAGGCTATTGAGCTGTGGAGCCAGGTTGCTGCGGGGTGCTCCGAGCCCTGGCGCAGATCATCTCTCATCGAGCTGGCCAAGTGGGCAGAGCACCAGGCTAAGGACTACGGCCGGGCGATCACTTGGGCTCATCGGGCGCTGGAGGACGGTGAGAGCTGCAGGGCTGGGGCGCAGGTGGCGGCCGCTGTAGGGGCGCGGCCACCGGCCGACGGGGCATCGGAGGCGTTACGGCACCGGATCTTGCGCCTGCAACGCAAGTTGGGGCTGGCGGAGGACGGGCTGGGATAGGCGCTAGGCCGGGCCGGGCTGGAGTACCTGTCTGATTTGGCCCAGTTGAGCTCGGGTGCCCGGCTGATCTAGACCGGTTGGGTGCCTCAGGCGGTCTATTTCAGGCAGCTATGGTGGCTAACAAGGACCGCGGGCGGTTGGGGTGCACGATTTGGACCGGTTGAGCTCGGGTGCCTGTCTGATCTAGACCGGTTGGGTGCCTCAGGCGGTCCAAATCAGGCAGCTATGGTGGCTAACAAGGACCGCGGGCGGTTG
>Ga0228535_1000860_pt1 | contig 65893 bp, 58 predicted proteins | sample SJ1metagenome_FD_168457 | JGI IMG/M metagenome (GOLD analysis project Ga0228535, IMG submission 168457) | Enriched culture of PCE-dechlorinating microbial communities from Ithaca, New York, USA - SJ1 | ecosystem: Engineered > Modeled > Simulated communities (microbial... > Unclassified | place...
TGCCGCCGGTCAGGATGGCGATGTCTTCCAGCATGGCCTTGCGGCGGTCGCCGAAGCCGGGGGCCTTGACGGCGCAGATGTTGAGCACGCCGCGCAGCTTGTTGACCACCAGGGTAGCCAGAGCTTCGCCTTCGATGTCCTCGGCTATGATCAGGAGCGGCTTGCCGGACTTGGCGGTCTGCTCCAGGATCGGCAGCAGGTCTTTCATGTTGCTGATCTTCTTGTCGTGGATCAGGATGCTGACGTTCTCGAGGGAGGCTTCCATCCGCTCCGGGTCGGTAACGAAGTAGGGGGAGAGGTAGCCGCGGTCGAACTGCATACCTTCCACGGTCTCCAGGGTGGTCTCCATGGACTTGGCTTCCTCCACGGTGATGACCCCTTCCTTGCCGACCTTCTCCATGGCCTGTGCGATGATATCGCCGATGGTCTTGTCGTTGTTGGCCGAGATGGTGCCTACCTGGGCGATTTCCTTGTGGTCCTTGATGGGCTTGGAGATCTTCTTCAGCTCGGCCACCACGGTCTCGACCGCCTGATCGATGCCGCGCTTGATGTCCATGGGGTTGTTGCCCGCGGCCACCAGTTTGGCGCCCTGGCTGAAGATGGCCTGGGCCAGAACGGTGGCGGTGGTGGTACCGTCGCCGGCCACGTCGGAGGTCTTGGAGGCGACTTCCTTCACCAGCTGCGCACCCATGTTCTCGAACTTGTCTTCCAGCTCGATCTCCTTGGCCACGGTCACGCCGTCCTTGGTGATGACCGGGGAGCCGAAGGACTTTTCAATCACGACGTTGCGGCCCTTGGGGCCGAGGGTTACCTTTACCGCGTCCGAAAGGGTGTTGACTCCGGTCAGGATGGAGTTTCTGCCTTCCTGGTCGAACTTGATGATTTTTGCAGCCATTGTCTTGATATCCTCCTTGAAGATAGATGAACGGTTCTATGGTGAAGAATGAATGCGGCCCTTACTCGATCACGCCGAGGATGTCGTCTTCCCGCATGATCAGGTAGTCCTGGCCGTCGATCTTGATCTCGGTGCCGGCGTACTTGCCGAAGAGGACCTTGTCGCCTACCTTCACATCCATGGGGAGAAGCTTGCCGTCTTCGGTGACCTTTCCTTTGCCCACCGCGATGATCTCGCCCTTCTGGGGCTTTTCCTTGGCGGTGTCGGGGATATAGATGCCGCCGGACGTCTTGTTCTCCTCCTCAAGCCTCTTCACGATGATACGGTCCTGCAGGGGTCTCAGATTCATACCTTCATTCTCCTTTCTTGCCTTGGATATGGGGATTGTTTTGGAAAAAAATTGGCACTCAAACCGTCTGAGTGCTAATCACGCCGTAAATATAAACAGGGCGTGGGGAAAAATCAAGTCAATATTTGAAAAAATTTTTTACCATTTTTTCTTGGCCGCTTCTTCCCGGTAGAACTTCTGGTAGAGCACGTCCCACTCCCGGCTCCCCTGGACCTTGGCCTGGGAATAGGAGTCGAGCTTTTTCCGGACGATTGCGTCGATCTCGCCGGCTATGGCGAAATAGTCGGCAAGGGATGCCTTGATGGCGTTCAACGCCCTTGCCTCGTCCGGGAAGTCGGCCAGATCGTCCCCCCAGAGCTTGTCCAGGATCTTGTGGGAGATATGGAATATGCGGTCTTCGGAGAATTGCATGACGGGCTCCTGTAAGCCGGTCGGAAACCGGAAAGGGTCAGAGGACCGTCTTCCGATCCCTGGCCAGCTTGGTCTTGATCATCTTCAGCATCTTGTGGCGGTCGATGTCGCCCGCACTGTTGCCGGCGGCCCGGAGGGTCTTCTCCAGCAGCTCCTCGGCGTCCCGCTCCAGATCGTCCTCGGCCTTCAGATCGGCCTTGATAACGTCCCTGATGCAGACGCTGATCCGTGCGCGGTCGGCCTTCATCACCATGAGCCCGGAGTCGGTCAGGTCGGACAGGACCTTCGCCGTCAGGCGGTCTATCTGTTCATCCTTCAGTCGCACGGTTTCCCCCTTTTCATGAAGTAACACGTGAAAACAATACTACCACCAATGCCGGATTCGTGATACTTTTTTCACCTGCCGACAGCAAGTTACTACTTTTCATGGGAGGCTCTCGTGCTCATCGTCATGCATCACAACGCGGGAAAGAGGCAGATCGAGGCGGTCATCAAGGCCGTCGAGCGGATGGGGCTCTCGGCAGCACCCATTCCGGGGAGCGAGCGGACCGCCATCGGCGTGCTCGGCAACAAGGGGTACGTGGACGACACCACCGTGCGCAACCTGCCGGGAGTGCAGGAGGTGATCCATGTCTCCAAACCGTACAAGCTGGTCTCCAGAGACTTCCACCCGAAAAATACCGTGATCAGGGCGGGAGGGGTCGAGATAGGGGCGGGGAGACGGCCGGTGGTCATGGCCGGACCGTGCGCCGTGGAGAGCGAGGAGCAGATCCTGAAGACCGCCCGGGCCGTAAAGGCGGCCGGCGCACAGATGCTGCGCGGGGGGGCCTTCAAGCCCCGCACCGGGCCCCACACCTTCCAGGGGCTTAAGGAGCAGGGCCTGAAGCTCCTTGCCATGGCCTCACGCGAGACCGGCCTCCCCTTTGTCACCGAGGTGATGAGCCCGGACACGGTGGGGCTGGTGGCCGGCTATGCAGACATGCTGCAGGTGGGCGCCCGCAACATGCAGAACTTCGACCTGCTGCGCGAGTTGGGGAAGATCCGTAAGCCGGTGTTGCTGAAGAGGGGGATGAGCGCCACCATCGAGGAGTTCCTGGCCGCGGCCGAGTACATCCTGGCCGGGGGAAATCCCTCCGTCGTCCTGTGCGAGCGGGGCATCCGCACCTTCGAGACGGCAACCCGCAACACCCTGGACCTGGCGGTGGTGCCTCTCATCAGGGAGCTGTCGCACCTGCCGGTACTGGTGGATCCGTCCCACGCCACCGGCAGGAGGAGTCTGGTGGCGCCCATGGCCAAGGCGGCCCTGGTGGTCGGCGCCGACGGGGTGATGATCGAGGTCCATCCGGACCCGGAAAAGGCCCTCTCGGACGGCCCCCAGTCGCTCGGCCTGCAGGGGTTCGAGCGGCTCATGGAAGAAATGAAACGGCTTATGGACATTCTCGGGGAGGTCAAATGATTCTTGCTTTTTTCCCCCTGCTGAGGTACTCTCTCTTCGTGGTCTCTCTGCCATGCGCGTGAGGTTAAAAAGCCCAGGCGGAATATTCGTGAAAAGGGCTTCGTTCAGGTCGTGGTGTGCTTGCCCCATGATGCGGGTTTGCCTGAAGCGGCACAATGAGGCCCCCCTATTGAGGAGCTCGCTGTGAGGCCCTCGACCCACGGCAGAGTGGAGAGGCTGTTAAATGAAGGGGTCCGGAAATCCGGCTCCCTTTTCTTTTTCCGGGTCAATGGGCTTCGCTCCAGTTCCTTCCGAAGCTCACCTCCACCTTCAGTGGCACGCACAGCGGCACCGCGTGCTCCATCTCCCGGCTCACCAGCGTCTCCATAGCGAGCCGCTCATCCTCCGGCACCTCGAACACCAGTTCGTCGTGCACCTGCATGATCAACCGGCTCTTCAGCCCCTCCATTTTCATCCGTTCGCTGACCCTGACCATGGCCATCTTGGTGATGTCCGCGGCCGACCCCTGGATCGGGTAGTTGACCGCGTTCCTCTGGCCGAAGGCCCGCACGTTGCCGTTGGAGCTCGTGATGTCCGGGATCGGGAGCCGCCTGCCGAGCAGGGTGGTGACGTAGCCGTCCCGCTCCGCATCCGTGACGCACCGGTCCAGGAACTCCCGCGCCCCGCTGTGGCGTTCGAAATAGCTGTCGATGAACTCCTTGGCGGTCCTGGTGGACACCCCCAGCTCCCTGGCCAGGCTGAAGGCCCCCTGGCCGTAGATGACGCCGAAGTTGATGGTCTTGGCCTGGCGCCGCATCTCCGGGGTCACCAGTCCCGGCATGATGTCGAACACCTCGGCGGCGGTGCGGGTGTGGATGTCCTCGTCCCGGGCGAATGCGTCGCAGAACACCCGGTCCTCCGAGAGGTGGGCCAGAACCCTGAGCTCGATCTGGGAATAGTCGGCCGACAGGAGCAGCGATCCTTCCGGGGCCGTGAAGGCCCGCCGGATCTTCCTCCCCTCCTCGGTGCGGATCGGGATGTTCTGCAGGTTCGGCTCCGAGGAGGAAAGCCTGCCGGTGTTGGTCACCGCCTGGTTGTAGGAGGTGTGGACCCTGCCGGTGACCGGGTCGACCAGCTTGGGGAGGGCGTCGGTGTAGGTGGACTTCAACTTGGAGATGCTCCGGTACTGGAGGATCAGCGCGGCGATCTCATGGTCCTGGGCGAGTCTGGACAGGACGTCCATGTCGGTGGACCAGCCGGTCTTGGTCTTCTTTCCCGTGGGGAGCCTGAGCCGCTCGAACAGGACCTCTCCCAGCTGCTTGGGCGAGTTGATGTTGAATTCGCCGCCGGCCATGGCGAAGATCTCCTTTTCCAGGGAGGAGAGCTGGGATGCGAAGCCTTCGGAAAGCTCCCGGAGCATGTCAAGGTCGATCATCACCCCCTCCAGTTCCATCTCGGCCAGGATCGTCACCAGCGGCATCTCCAGGTCGAAGAACAGCCGCTCCATGTCCGACTCTTTCAGGCGGGGGAGAAACAGCCCGTGGAGCAGGAAGGTGGCGTCCGCGTCCTCGCAGGAATAGATCGCCGCCCGCTCCACCGGCACCCGCGAGAAGCAGACCTGCTCCTTCCCCTTGCCGGCCACCTCTTCATAGGAGATCATCTTGTGGTCCAGGAACTCCACCGACAGGGAATCGAGCCCGTGGCTGGAGCGGACCGGGTTGAGCAGGTAGGAGGCGAGCATGGTGTCGCACCATACGCCCTGCATCCGGATGCCGCTGCAGCGCAGCACCTGGTAGTCGTACTTGATGTTCTGGCCGATCTTGGGGCGCGTCGGGTCGGTCAGCAGCGGCGCCAGCGCCTGCAGGACCTCTTCCCGGGACAGCTGGGCCGGGGCACCCTCGTAGCAGTGGCCGACCGGTAGGTAAAACGCCTCGTGCTCCCTGAAGGAGAAGGAGAGCCCCACGATCTCCGCATCCAGGGGGTTGAGGCTGGTGGTCTCAAGGTCCACGGCAAAGGCTTTGGCGGCCTGGAGGGCGTCGAGCAGCCCGGCGAATGCAGCTTTGGTCAGCACGGTCCGGTAGTTCTCGGTGGTAAGGCTCGCCTCGCTGGCCAGCTCCTTCATCAGGGTGGTGAAGCCGTACTCCCGGAACAGCCCGGCCAGCCGTTTGTTGTCGGGCTGGGTGCGGGCCAGATCCTCGTAACGGTAGTCGATGGGGGTGGCCCGGTCGATGGTGGCGAGCCTGCGGGAGAGTCGGGCCTGGTCGGCGAACTCCACCAGCCGCTCTCCGGTCTTCCCCTTCACCTCCCCTGCCCGCTCCAGCAGGGCGTCCAGGGAGCCGTATTCCCGGATCAGCTTAATGGCGGTCTTCTCGCCGATCCCCGGCACCCCGGGGATGTTGTCCGAGGTGTCGCCGGCCAGCCCCAGCACATCCGTCACCAGTTCCGGCCCCACGCCGAAGCGCTCCTCCACCTCGGCCGGGCCGGAGGCCTTGTCCTTCATAGTGTCCAGCAGGGTGACCGAAGGGGTGACGATCTGCATCAGGTCCTTGTCGCCGGTCACCACCACCACCTCCATGCCCTTCTCCTCGCATTGGCGGGCCATGGTGCCGATGATGTCGTCCGCCTCGAACCCCTCCTTCTCCAGAACCGGGATGTTGAAGGCCAGCACCATCTCCTTGATGGGGGCGATCTGGGGGACCAGTTCGTCGGGCATGGCGGCCCGGTTTGCCTTGTACTCCGGGTAGAGCTCGGTGCGGAAGGTCTGCCTCCCCTTGTCGAACACCACGGCTACGTGGTCCGGTGCCCGCTCTTTCAGCACCTTCAGCAGCATCTGGGTGAAGCCGTACAGGGCGTTGGTGGGGAAGCCCTTGGGCGACGACAGGTGGCGGATGGCATAGTAGGCCCGGTATATGTAGGACGAGCCGTCTATCAGGTACAGGACCGGTTTTTCATTCATCTGACTTCCCCCTCCCTTCGGTCTCCCTGGTGAACAGAATAAAGGCCATGCTCGGTCGCCTGCTGGACTCCCTCATGGCGAACTGCATACCGTCGAAGCACCATCCCTTGGCGGTCCATTCGTTCAGCACATCCTCCAGCACGTCCTCCGTAACGGTGTTTACCTCCACTACCTTGTATTCGAGCATGGTCCCTCTCCCGCCGCAACCGGTCTGTAGGTGTGATACCTGTGGGCATAGTAGACCAGAACCCCGCTCCGTTCAAGGGAGAAGAAAAGCCGCTCCGGACGTGCGTGCCGCTCACCCCCACGCTGTTGCGCAGGGAAGAAATTTTGCTACCATTTGAGTACCTGCGGACTTGCAACATAGTGGCAGGACGACAAAACAGTTAGTGTTCATCCGGAATCTCCGGAAAGATGTCAAGAGGGGCGGGGCTTTCACGGAGTCTCTCGTGCGGACCGGCTGCAGGATCGAGGGAAAATGCCTGTTTCCTGGGGAGATACCTCGTCTGTCGGTGTAGTCCGGCGTCCGATTGCGAGGGGCTTCGGGAAGGTTCCGGTCCGTCCCCAACCGGCACTTTCCGGACGGACACTACGTTAAAGGGGGTGACGGAGGGTCGGCTCTTTCCTTTTCTATCGAAACCACGGTCAGCAGTATTCAGCGCAAAGGGGTATTGTCTATGACGCAAAATGAAAAAGAAATGATTGAATCCCTGGCCGAAGAGGCGGAAATTATTCTGGAAGAAGGTTACGAAAAGAAGGACCTGAAAGAAAAGCGGGGCATCACTAAAAACACCCTCTACGACGGTTCAAAAAAACTCAAGCACAGCATCCCGAAAGGGAAGCATCTGAAATAAATCCATTGATTCGGAGGTACAAGGTGGTATCATATCCGGGAAATCTTCCCGGAAAAGGAGCAAGGCAGGATGGCGATTGTCAAGTACAACCCGTTGCGGGAACTGCGCAGCATGCAGGAGCAGATGAGCCGGTTGCTGGACATGGCATGGAACAGGGAGCCTGGCGAGGAGCTGTGTGAGGGGATCTGGCAGCCCCTGGTGGACATCTTCGAGAACGACGAGGCGGTGGTCATCAAGGCCGAGTTGCCGGGGGTGGATCAGCGGCACATCGAGGTCAAGATCGAGGATGCCATGCTGGTGATCCGGGGGGAACGGAAACAGGACACGGAAATCCGCAAGGAAAACTACCACCGGATAGAACGCTGCTACGGCCCGTTCCAGCGGAGCTTCTCCCTCCCCCAGTCCATCGACCGGGAGCACGTCAAGGCGGTCTGCGACAAGGGGGTGCTGACCATCACCATGCCGAAGAAAGAAGAAATCAAGCCGAAACAGATAACTGTGGAAGTGACATGAGCTTCACGTAAACCCAAAAACACCTCTCAACAGGTATCAGGGGCCGGAGAAATCCGGCCCCTTTGTTTGTCACCTGGACCACGTTCTTGACTGCTGTACATATCCGCCGATGCCCCCTTCAGCCGCCACATGGTCCCCCATGCTCCGTTCTTGCCTGCCGTACCTACAAATGCCGTATTGCCTTGTCCGCCGCAACCTGCTAAAAAGAGACCTTTGTCCGCGGCGCCGGTCCGCGGCGGACCCCTTCGCAAAGGGCTCGAAACCGAAACGGAGAACGAGGAGCGTTGATGATCGACAAGAGACGTACCCTGAGGAAAAACAAGGCACTGGCCGGCGGTATGATGGTGGTGGCCGCCATATTGTTCGTGGTCGCCCGATGGCACAAAGGGGCCGGCGGATGGGAATGGGTCGGGGCGTTCTCCGAGGCCGCCATGATCGGCGCCCTGGCCGACTGGTTCGCGGTGGTGGCCCTGTTCCGCCATCCCCTGGGGGTCCCAATCCCGCATACCGCCATCATCCCGAACAAGAAGGAGGCCATTGCCGACAGTCTGGCCGTGTTTATCCGGGACAAATTCCTCGCCACCGAGGCGCTGGTCGGCAAGCTGAAGAAGCTGAACCCGGCCGAGCATCTGACCCGTTACCTCATGTCGCAGGGCAACGCAGCAGGACTTGCCGTGGGAATCGGCCGAGTCATCGCCGATTCGCTGGATTTCATCGATGACGAACGGGTGCAGGGGATCATCAGGGAGGCGCTCCGCAACCGGCTCGACCGGCTCGACGTGGCGACCTCGGCCGGGACGCTCATCGAGCTGCTGAGGAGGGACAACCGTCACCAGGCGGTGCTGGACGATCTGCTGGGAAGACTCGGCGACTGGCTGGCCATCCCGGAGTCCCAAAGCAAAATCGCGGGCGCCATCGACAACTGGGTAGCCACCGAATACCCGCTCATCAGCAGGTTCATCCCCAACCGGGAGCAGTTCGCCAAGGGAGCGGGCGAGAAACTGGTGAAACGGGTCAACGAGTTCATCCAGGCGGTCAACGAAGACCCGGGGCACGAGCTGAGAAACCACTTCGACGCCATGGTGGGCGAGTTCGCGGTCAAACTGAAAAGCGACCCGTCTCTCAGGAACGGCGTGGAGGCGCTCAAACGGAACATGATGGGCAGCCTGCCGCTGGTCGACTACGTGAAGAACCTGTGGAACGACCTGGAAACCTGGGTGAAGGACGACCTGGATCGTCCCGGGTCGCGGATCCAGGGGTATATCACCGGTGCCGCGGCCGGCCTTGGAAAAACCTTGTCGGAAAGCGCGGAACTGAAAGACTCCATCAACGACCACCTGGAGACCATGGTCCGGAGGCATGCCGACGGGCTGCGTACCGGGTTCGCCAAGCACGTTTCCGGCACCATGCGACAGTGGGAAGAGGATGACTTCGTCCGCGAGATAGAGCTGAGCATCGGTTCCGACCTGCAGTTCATCCGGATGAACGGAACCCTGGTGGGGGGCATGATAGGGGTGCTGCTCCATGCCGTGTCCAAGCTTATCTAGTATCCGTGCCGGTTCGGGACGGGGCGGAACTTCCCCGAAGCCCCTCGTAATCGGACGCGGGCCAGCACCGGACCAATGAGCTTCATGCCGAAACAGGCTGCTATCCCTCTTGCACGCATGGGTTCCGTACGAGAGGCTCCGTGAACGCCCCGCCCCGTCCCTCGCAAGGATTTTCCAGGGTTTCCGGAGGAAAGTGAAACAGAGAGTAATTCAGGGTAGGATAAACCGGAAGGAGAACGAAATATGAAGAACTGTCCCTGTGGAAGCAATGTTGACTATAAAGACTGCTGCGGAGCAATCATCAGCGGGGCACGGCCGGCCGAAACGGCGGAGCAGCTCATGCGGGCCAGATACGCGGCCTATGCCGGGGCCGAGACGGACTTCATCTTCGAGAGCACCCATCCGGACCATCGGCAGGGCTACGACCACGCCGGAACCAGGGAGTGGGCGGAAAAATCGGACTGGCTCGGGCTGGAGATCACCTCTACCAGCCTGGGTGGGCCTGACGATACGCTCGGGGAGGTGGAATTCATCGCCCGTTTCCGCGAGAAGGGCGTCCTGCGCGTCCACCATGAACTGGCACACTTTCTGCGCGACAACGGACGCTGGTATTTTACCGAAGGCACCATGGTGAAGCCGCGACCAAAATCCGTGGACAAGATTGGGCGCAACGATCCGTGTCCATGCGGCAGCGGCCTCAAATACAAAAAGTGCTGCGGGAAATGATGCCTGGCCGCCGTCATGCCTCACCCATCCACGTCCGGGTACTTTTCCAGGATCATCCTGTTGCCCCGTTTCACCCCGTAAACGCGGTTGCTTCCCGCCAGGTCCCCCAGGAAAACCCCGATCCCTTCGGAGGAAACCACCAGTCCTCCCGGCTGCACCAGCGGCAGCCGCTGCAGGATTCTCTGTAACCAGCCGCTCCCCGCTCTCATTGTTCTTTCCTTCCTTTCTTCTTTTTGTTCATATAAACGCATACCACGCTGACCAGTGTACAGAGACGGAACGCGGATCATACGGTGAACGGTCTACCTGGGAGCGCCGATGAGGCGGTTATGGGGCAAGGGTGGCATGGGGCGGCGGGGAGCCCGCTCCACCGTCGTGAGACGAGATCGGCCGGCTCCCGGGGTCGCCGGCCTCACAGGTGATGAAAGTCGTCGTCCCGCTCCTGGGCCTTCAGCCTCTTTTCCAGGTATTCCCGGGCCGCGTCCTTCCCTCCCAGTCCGAAGGCGATGGCCAGTGCCAGGACGATCCCGGCGAACGTGATGGAATAGGTAAGGAGCACCGTGTCCCTTCCTATGCCGAGCAGCTCCAGGGCCATGGTGACGCTCAGCAGGTAGATGAAGAGTTTCACCCCCCTCCCCACGTGGCCGGAGACTCTCACCCCGGCGTTCACCGCCGCAATCAACGCGGCCCGGCCGAGGAAGTTGCCCAGCAGGTAGCCCAGCACCAGGACCACCAGGGCCATGAAGATGCTGGGAAGGTAGATGAACAGGCGCTCTATGAGGTTCTGGATGATACCGAACTCCAGGTTGTTCAGCGCGGCCAGGAAAAACACGAAGACCACCAGGCCGCCGGTGATGCGGGCCAGCAGCAGCGAGAGCGGTTCCTGAATGCCGCCCTTGGCCAGCAGCGCCTTCAGTCCGACCCGCTCCGACAGGCCGTCAAGCCTGATCACGACAAAAATGCGCTTGAGCACGATTTTCGTCAACAGGCCGACGGCCAATCCGGCCAGCACCAGCAGCACGGCCGACACCAGGTTGGGTAGGAACTGCAGAATCCGTTCGGCGGTCCTCGCCAGGGGATCGCTGATCAACCGGTTGAATAACTCTTCCATGGCTCCCTCCGGGACTGACGTGAATCACCCGTCAGTCGTCAAGATGCCCAGGCGTCCAGCAGGGCTCTCTTCTTCTCCTCAAATATCCGGCACAGATGCTCGATCCTCTCCTCCACCTCCTCCGCCCCGCTGTCTTGGGTCTCGAGCACAAAGGAGGCCGTCCTGCCGATGTACAGCGGGGTAAGGCTTTTCAGGAGGTGCTCTCTGCTCATGACGCGACGGTGTGCCGCGAGGGTGAATCCGTAGACGATCTCAACCCACATTTCGTCGGGGATGCGGAACCGTTCGAACGGAAGGGATCGCGCCCTGACGAGAAAGTCGGCGACCTCCCCGGGCAGAAACTCCCGCCAGATGACCATCAGGTCGTCCACGCCCAGATTGAAGCGGTCGATCATCCTCTCCACGTTCACCTTGACCGGTTCAAGGCCGACCGCATAGCGGAAGCCGAAGGTGGGGACCGCCTCGGAGGCGCCGATGTCCTTCCAGACGGCGGCGTATTCATCCATCAGGTCGAAGGTTGCTCCAACCACCTGGAACAGCATGGCGGACAGGTCCGCTCCGGGATCCTTGGGGTCGTGGATCTTGGCCCCGAGGAACGACTGACAGACCCGGAAGCCGCCGGCCACCGCCGTGGTGGTCATCCAGATGTCGATACCGTATCTGGCCACATCGCTCTCCCAGACATCCTTGCCGAGGTAGAAGCGGGCCAGTTCCCCGGAAAAGCCGAACTCCCCGCCGATGGGCTGTCTCACCTGTTTGCCGTACAGCGCCCGGGTCAGCGGATAGATGATGCTGTTGGTAATGGTGCCGTCGTACTTGTGCCTGAGATAGAGCGGCGCCACGTAGTCGAACCGGCCCGAGAGAACCGGTTTCAGGAGCAGCTCCAGCCATTCCGGGGTAATGCTTCTGAGATCCGAATCCACCACGGCGCACGCCTTGACGTCCAGGGCCGCGGCGAGCTCGAAAATGGTCCTGAAGGCGCTCCCCTTGCCCGGCAGCCCGTGGTAGGGGGTAGCGAGCTTGAAGAGCGGTCGGACCCGGTGGTGCAGGAGGAGCGAGCTGAAATCCTCCACGACGGTATCCCTGACGATCTCCGGGGTGCCGTCGGTGGAGCCGCCGTCCGAGTTGACCAGTACGGCCTTCTTGTCGGGGAAATACTTGGCCAGGCCGGTCTGGACCGCCTGTACCACGTGGCCGATGGTGCCGGCGTTGTTGTAGCTCGGGATGCCCACCAGGATGTCCGCCCGCTGGACCTCCTCGATCCAGACGCTGAGCTCTTCACGCGAGACGATGCCGTTCATATCCTGCCTCCGGCTTGGATGAAGTCCGGGGAGACGCCCCTCATGTATTGTCGGTCTCGACCGCTCCGCCGATCCTGTCCAGGATGTCCGGGAAGGCCGACATGACCCGGTCCCAACTGGTAATGAGCGGCACGCCGAGCGGGTCTTGCATTATCCTCTCCCCGGCCTTTCTGACCCCGCTGGTGAAGGTTTCCACCGCCAGGCTCTCCTCGTGGCGATCGAAGAAGAGCCCGTTCACGGCCGCGTCGTCGTGGAAGCACTTCAGCATCTCCTTGGCGGTTTGCATGTACGTGGCCACCAGGGTCTTGCACAGGCCGTCCGTGAAGACAATCCCCTCCGAGGCCAGGGTACGGAACAGGGTCTTGCAGATATCGATGCTCATCTTGTGCAGGCCCTTCCCCGGGTCCTCGGACGAAAGGGCCTGATGCTTGTGCTCGTAATTCTCGGCGATGTCGATCTGGCAGACCCTTCGGGTCGCCGTGTTACGGTAGACCTCGGCCAGTACGCCCACCTCCAGACCCCAGTCACCGGGGATCCGGCTGGCCCTGGCCAGGTCCAGCTCGATGGAAAATTCCCCCGCCAGGGGGTACCTGAAGCTGTCGAAGAAGACCAGCAGCGGATGGTGCCCGATGATCTTCACCAGTGAGCGGAGCAGCGGGGTGACCAGGAGCCGGGTCACCCGGCCGTGGAGCCGGTCGGTGACCCGGCTGTAGAAGCCCTTGCAGAAATAGTAGTTCAGCTTGGGGTTGGTGACCGGGTAGCAGAGCCGGGCAGGGAGGTCCCTCCCGTATGAGACGATGTCACAGTCATGGAGGGCCACCGAGTGAAAGTACTGTCTGGATAGGATGTATCCGTAGGCCATCCATACCGATCTCCCTTTACCTTCTTCACCGATGTAGAGTCCGGCCTGCCGTATGGCCTCGTAAATGGCCGAGAGGCGCGGTCCGGTATTCCAGATGAGGCTCGTCCGTTGGGGAAGCACCGAGAAGAACCGGCGCGCCCGCGTGAATTCCTCCTCAGAGGCCGGCCCCAGGGTAACCACCACCTCCTTGAGGTACTTCACTTCCCGCAGGCAGGCCACGATCCGTTGCAGGGCATCACCCTCAAGCTCGCTGTAGAGGGACGGGAGGAGCAGGGCAATGGGCCTCTCCACGGAGTACCAGGTAAGCTCTTCTTCGATCTTGTCCAGACTCGGTTTACCGAGACGGTGAAGCGTGGCGACCACTCCGGTCTGGTAGAAATCCGACATAACGACCCTCCTGTGCGGTCCTGTTGGATGGTGAGCGTCCGCTGTCCAAAAAGTAGTAAGTATAGCTGAGGATCCCCCGCGGGCAACCCGGACGCGGTGGACTGGCACGGACGCCGTGATATAGTTGCAACTATGGAAACCATGGAACAAAGTGTCAGAGAGATCTTTTCCGCAGCGATCAAGGCGGTCGATCCCGACCATGCGGTCCGAAAACACCTTGGAAGGATCCGCGCCGCATACCGGGAAGGCGGTTTTTCGCGGCTGATGGTCATGGGCTTCGGCAAGGCCGCGGTTCCCATGGCCAGGGCGCTTGAGGATGAACTCGGAGGGATGATCACCTCCGGGGTCGTTGTGACCAAGTACGGACACAACACCGGTCCGGGACTGGATAAGCTGCGTGTTCTCGAAGCCGGGCATCCGCTTCCGGACCACAACGGCCTCCATGCCACGGAACAGATCCTGGCCCTGGCCGGAACCGCCGACGAGCGGACCCTGGCCGTCGTACTCATCTCGGGCGGCGGCTCGGCCCTGTTCGTCTCTCCCTGTCCCGGGATTTCCCTGGCGGAAAAACAGGAAACCACTGCTCTGCTGCTCAGGGCCGGGGCCGATATCCGGGAACTGAACGCGGTCAGGAAACACCTCTCCAGGGTCAAGGGGGGGAGGTTGGCCGAATTCCTGTATCCCGCCGGGACGGTCTCGCTGATCCTCTCGGACGTCATGGGCGACCCGCTCGACGTCATTGCCTCGGGGCCCACCTCCCCCGATCCCACCACCTTTGCCGACGCCGTAAGGATTCTCGACAAATATGCCCTGTCCGCCGGCGTCCCACCGGCGGTTGCCCGCTACCTGGAGCAGGGTGCCCGGGGACGGACGCCCGAAACGCCGAAGGAGACGAGCCTCATCTTCCGCAAGGTCGAGAACGTCATCATCGGCACCAACCGCTTGGCCCTGGCCGCCGCGAAGACAGCCGCGGAGGCCCTGGGCATCAGGTCCGAGGTACTGTCCGCCGAGATCTCCGGTGAAGCCGCCGAGGCGGGGAGACGGCTCGCCGCCATGGCCCTGTCGGCTCAGCGGGCCGGGGGCCATGGACCGGTCTGTCTCATTTCAGGGGGAGAGACCACCGTGACCGTCACCGGGTCGGGAACCGGGGGAAGAAACATGGAGCTTGCCCTTGCCTTCGCCTCGGAGATAAAAGGAGTTCCAGGGATCACGCTCCTCTCCGCCGGGACAGACGGAACCGACGGTCCCACCGATGCGACAGGCGCCGTGGTGGACGGCATGACCGCGGTCAGGGCGCGGGAGCAGGGGCTCGATCCCGGTGCGTACCTGCGCAACAACGACTCCTACTCGTTCTTCCGGAAAACCGGCGGCCTCCTGGTCACCGGACCCACCGGCACCAACGTCATGGACATCCAGATCCTGGTGATCGAATGAAAAACCCCGTTATTTTCACCGATCTCGACGGCACCCTGCTCGACCATTCGACCTACTCCTTCGACCGGGCGCTCCCGGCTCTGACACTGGTCAGGGCGAGGGGCATACCCTTGGTCATCTGTTCCAGCAAGACCAGGAAGGAGATCGAATGGTACCGGAAAAAACTGGACAACCGGCATCCCTTCAGCACCGAAAACGGAGGGGGGATATTCATACCGGCCGGCTATTTCGACCCCCTGGAGCCGCCCGCGGGACTTACCCTTACCTCTGAGGCGGGGTACTCCCGTATCAGTCTCGGCGCTCCATACCGGACCCTCCGCCGGATCGTGGAGGAACTGAGAAACGAAGGGTTCGAAATCACCGGGTTCGGCGATATGAGCACGGCAGAGGTCGCGGCCGTGACCGGCCTTTCGGAGGAATCGGCGGCCGTGGCCAGGGAACGGGACTTCGACGAACCGTTCCTGTTCGACGCCGATGAATCAGCGACCGGAAAACTGCGCGAGGCCGTTCGGGACAAGGGGTTCAACCTCACCCAGGGAAGGTTCTTCCACCTGCTGGGCGACAACGACAAGGGAAAAGCGGTGGCCGTCCTCGCCGGGCTTTATCGTCGAAAACACGGTACCATCACGACCATAGCCCTCGGAGACGGCCTGAACGATCAGCCGATGCTGGAGCGTGTCGATTGCCCGATACTGGTGAAAAGACCCGATGGCGTACATGACCCGCGGATCCTGGTGCATGGGCTGGTGCGGGCCGAGGGTATCGGCCCGGACGGGTGGAACCGGGCGCTTCTGGAACTCCTGGGGTGACGGACGGGTGCTGCCGCAGAGGGGGTGGCGCCACCTCGTGCACCATCCGTCCACGGCCACAGACGCTGCCGCGGTAACCGTCTTGTCATCCCGTACAAATTGTCACCATATCGACAGGTAATATATTGAAATAATTAACATAATTAACCTGAATTTGATTTCTGTACAAATTAACTGTATGCTACGTTACATGTCTCGCTCCGCGAAATGCAACTATTGAGGTATGCCCATGGAGGAGAAAGCCTGCCTGATCGGGGAAATCGTCGATGATCTCCGTCGTGTATTACAGGTGGTACACGGCCAGTCGAAGAAGGCGGAACGGGCCACCGGCCTGACCGGCCCCCAGCTCTGGGCCATCAAGGTGATTGCCGATTACGCCCCCATCCGGGTATCGGACCTTGCGGCGCGGATGTATCTCCATCCCGCCACCACGGTGGGGATCCTCGATCGGCTGGAGAAAAAGGGGCTCGTTGCACGGATAAGATCACAAAAGGACCGCCGCGGGGTCGAGGTTACCCTGACCGAAGCGGGCATGGAAGTGGTGTCCAGGGCACCGATGGTGGCCCAGGGACTGCTGGTGGCCGGGCTCGAACGGCTGTCGCCGCGCAGACTGAAGGCGATCGATACCGGCCTGGCCCAGATGGTCGAGATCCTCGGCGCCCAGGAGATGCCGCCCCGGCTGTTCCTCTCCCTCGAGGTCAACCGCGGGGACGGAGAAATAGAATCCCTCCCTTGACCCCTGACCCGGACCGAATCGTCGGAGTAGCAAGCTGCAAAAGCGGGAGCAAAGGGTTGGACGAGGAAAGGATTTACCCCCATAGGACAGGACGACTCTATGTATAGAGAAAGAATCTGGTTTTTCGACTTCGACGGCACACTTTCACCCATCGTGCCGGATCGGGACAGGGCCGAGCTGCATCCCGCCTGCGGCAGGATGCTCGCATACCTGCTGAGGATGCCGCTCCAGCACGTGGCCGTCCTGTCCAGCAGGAGGCTGGACGATCTGGCCGAGAGGGTTCCGCTGGAGGGGGTGTTCCTCGGCGGCACCAGCGGCACGGAGTGGCAGGTGCCGGGGGGACACCGGATGGTGTTTTCCGGGAAACCCACCCGGATGCTGGAATCACGCCGCAGGGTACTGATGCCGGAAATCCGGCGGCTTGCGGATCTGCCAGGGATAGAGGTGGAGGACAAAAACTGGTCGGTCGCCCTGCACACCAGGCACGCGCCTCAGGATTCAAGCCATGATCTGGACCAACGGCTGGCAGCCTGGCGGCCTGGAGCCAGGGTCAGGGTCTTCCGGGGACCGGAGGTGCACGAAATTCAGTTGATGCCGCGCGTAAGCAAGTCTTTTGGCGTCCGCATGCTCTGCAGGTTCACGAAATTCATTCCCGGACCGGGTACGCTGTTTTATGCCGGCGACGACGAGAACGACGCCTTGGCCATGCGGCTGGTAACCAGGCTGGGTGGCACGGCGGTCACCGTCGGGGAACGGGCCTTGATACCCGCGTCAACGGTCGTGAAGGATCAGCGGGAACTGGCGAAAGAGGTATGTCGTTTGGCCGACACTGCCATGGGTACCCTCCACCATGGGAATGTTTCAAGCTTAAAGGAGTAGTGCCTCATGCGCCTCTCTCTCCGATTCATACTGCCCTTGGCGGCGGTTCTGATCCTTATCGCCTACGCGGTTGTTCCTCTGGTTGACAAGCTGATCGAACGCTGGTTCATCCGCGACTTGGACATGCGTTCCATGGTGATCGCCAATTCGGTCCGGGAACCCCTGCTGGAGCGGCTGGCCAGTGGTTCGACCGTCAGGATAGTCAGCTATTTCAACAGGTTAACCCAGGACGAGCGTCTGTTTGCCGTCGGTTTCTGCGATGAGGCCAAAGGCGAACTCATTGCCACGAAAACATTTCCCAAAGAGCTCAAGTGCGAAACATTCGCCTTGCACGAGAGCAGGCCGATCCGGATGCTTCCGAGCCCTAACGGCATGCTGCACGTTTCAATCGAACCCATCGAGTCGGAGGGGTCGCGGGTAGGCAGGCTGGTCTTCGTCCATGATATGAGCTTCATCCAGCGCAGGAGTGCCGAGACCCGCAAATTCGTCTTCTATTTCTTTGTGGCCCTTGGCTGCATCGTTTCGCTGATCACGGTCGTAGTCGCGCACATGAGCAGGCGGGGATGGGTCGAGGGAACAAGGACACTGCTGCGGGGAGAGATCATCAGGCGGCCTGGAGGGAGAAAATCCACGACGACTCCGGAGCTGCAGCCCATAGCCCGCGACCTGCGCATGCTGATCCGCGAGCTGGAAACCGAGTACCGGCCGCGCGACGAGAGCCAGGTCACCTGGACTCCCGAGGCCCTGCGTTCCATCCTCAAGACCGAGCTGCGCGGCGAGGAGATCCTGGTGGTTTCCAACCGGGAGCCCTACCTCCACGTCAGGCGGAACGGCCGGATCGAGGTGCAGCGGCCGGCAAGCGGCCTGGTAACCGCCATGGAACCGATCATGCGCGCCTGTTCCGGCACCTGGATCGCCCACGGCGCAGGCTCCGCGGACCGGGAGACCGTCGACGGCCGCGACCGGGTGGCGGTCCCGCCGGAACACCCTTCGTACCATATCCGCCGGCTCTGGCTGAGCAGAGAAGAGGAACAGGGCTACTACTACGGCTTCGCCAACGAAGGGCTGTGGCCGCTCTGCCACATCGCCCACGTGCGTCCGACCTTCCGCGCCTCGGACTGGGAACAGTACGAGACGGTCAACCGGAAGTTCGCCAATGCAGTGGTGGAAGAGGCGGGCACCGACAGCCCCATCGTGCTGGTCCAGGACTACCACCTGGCATTGCTGCCGCGCATGATCCGCGACCTGCTGCCCAATGCCACCATCATCACCTTCTGGCACATACCCTGGCCCAACCCGGAATCGTTTGCCATCTGTCCCTGGCGCACCCAGCTGCTGGACGGACTGCTGGGGAGCAGCATCCTGGGCTTCCACACCCAGTTCCACTGCAACAATTTCCTCGATACCGTGGATCGGCTGATGGAGGCCCGGGTGGACCGGGAGACCTTCACCATCTCCCACGGCGGACTGTCCACCGCGGTCCACCGTTATCCCATCTCTATTGACTGGCCACCGGCGCAGGAGTTCACCAGCAAACCGGTGGAAACCTGCCGGAACGACATACGGCAACGACTCGGTCTGCCCGCCGACCATGCCCTGGGCTTCGGGGTGGACCGGCTCGACTACACCAAGGGAATCCTGGAGCGGTTCATGGCGGTGGAACGGCTTCTGGAGCTCAGACCCGAGTGGAGGGGACGGTTCTCATTCATTCAGGTCGCCGCGCCGAGCCGTTCCAGCATCGGCCAGTACCAGGAATTCGAAGCGCAGGTACGGGAGATGGCCCGCAGGATCAACGAGCGCTTCGGAACGGACGGATACCTGCCGATAATTCTCAAGATCGAGCACCACGAGCACGAGACGGTCTACGAATACTACCGGGCCGTGGATCTCTGCTTCGTGAGCAGCCTGCACGACGGTATGAACCTGGTGGCCAAGGAATTTCTGGCCGCCAGGGACGACGGCCAGGGCGTGCTGATCCTGAGCCAGTTCACCGGCGCATCACGGGAGCTGCCCGAGGCTCTGATAGTCAACCCGTACGATATCGACCAGTGCGCCGCGGCGCTGCACGTGGCGCTCACCATGCCGGCGGCGGAACAGCGCGACCGGATACGGGTCATGCGGGGGCTGATCAGCGAGTTCAACGTCTACCGCTGGGCCGGACGGATGCTGCTGGACGCGGCCGTAATGCGCCGGCGGGGTCGGATCCTGGAGCGCAGCACGCTGCCGTAGCCGGGTCCGTCAGCCGCACAATGGCAGGCCTGTTGGACGGGGTTTTCCGTCCGGCCAAGCATCCCGTGCAACCCGCATCGGGCCGAGTATCGCGCGGGATTATTCGGAGGTATTCCGTGAAAAAATGGTCGGTGTACCTTCGGCCGGGCCAGGAAGCTCAAACGCGGCGACCGACTCAACGTCAACCCCTACCAAAGTGTTGCTCCTCATTCACCCGATACGTCTGTACATCTTCAGGGGAACCGCAGGCGGAACAACATTGTTCAGTTTGCCTAATACCCACTCCTGTCTATAATCAAGAATACATGAATGCAAGCACGGCCGGCCGGATTATGCCGCCCTGGTGGTCGCGGCATCGACGGTGTTGGAAAGGAGGGAGCAATGTCCGGAAGAGCGGATGATACGAGAAGGGGTGAGGACGCAGCCCCGGCGGCTGAGGCGGGGAAGGGGCCGGGCACCAGACGAGGGGTTTTCGATACCGTCAAGGCCTACTGGCGGCTTGTCGTGACACTTTCGCTCCTGCTCGCCATAGCCATCATGTATCAGTGGAAAATCATCGCCGTGGAGAGGGTGGAGGAGGAAAAGCGGATACAGAAGAGGCTCCTGACTGAACAGGCGACCCGGTTGGTCGAGGGAAAAAACAGGGCGCTCGCGCGGATCGCTGCAATCTCCCTCTCCTGGGCGATCCAGGGCGAAATGGCGGCAGGGAACCTTGGCGCCATAGACCGCTATTTCAACTACCTGGTGAGGCAGGACCGGTTCAAGGTGATCCTCCTGGTCCGGCCCGACGGCACGGTGGCCGTATCCACCGATAAAAGGATGGAAGGTTTCCCGGTTGACAGATTTTTTCACGCATCGGTCCTGAGGAAGGACCAGCCCGATGTCGGGCCTCTTCCGGACGGGAACCTGATGGCCGTCGCGCCGGTCATGGGTGTGGCAGAAAAGCAGGGGGTACTGCTCCTGGTCTATACCCCGGAAACCGTAACCCTGCACGCCGCGGGTGACTGACGGTGGATCGGCCGCGAAGCCGCTGAAAAATGGGCGCCGAGCCGAAGCCCCTTCCCACGGCTGTTGCGTTTGCCGCGTCGCTCGATTTCATGACCCCGTTCGGTTATCAGACCAACACCCCGACCCGTTTGATGTGCCTGCGGAGGTGAATCGTGGAGATCCTTCGACATATCCTGAACTACGCCAAGTCTGCACTGTCCGCCCCCCTGCTGAAGGTGGGGAGCATGCAGCTCACGCTCTGGACCATCATCTATCTGCTGGTCCTGTTCTTTCTCCTCATCTATCTTTCCGGAAAGCTGAGAAACCTTGTGGCCGAACGGCTGCTGACCGGGAAGATCGCCGATATCGGCATCCGGCATGCCATGGCCTCGATCCTGCGCTACCTGATCATCGTTATCGGCACTCTCATCATCCTCCAGACCGCCGGCATCGACCTGACCGCCCTGAACGTGCTGGCCGGCGCGGTCGGCATTGGGGTCGGCTTCGGCCTGCAGAACATCGTGAGCAACTTCATCAGCGGCCTGATCATCCTGTTCGAGCGTCCCATCAAGGTGGGGGACCGGATCGAGGTGGGGGGAGTGGAGGGGGACGTGGTGCGGATCAAGGGGCGCAGCACCACGGTGGTGACCAACGACAACATCACCATCATCGTGCCCAACTCCAGGTTCATCACCGAAAATGTCGTGAACTGGAGCCACTCGGGCCGGACCGTGCGCTTCAGGGTGCCGGTGAGCGTCTCCTACGACAGCGACGTGCGCCTGGTGGAAAGACTGCTGCTGGAGGTTGCCGCCGAAAACCCTGATGTTCTCGAAAGACCGGCGCCCGGTGTCCGATTTATAGAGTTCCGGGAAAACGGCCTGCTGTTCGAGCTGCGGATCTGGAGCACGACCCTTATCCAGAAAAAGCGGCTGCTGATCAGTTCCCTCAACTTCGGCATCATCGAGAAGTTCAGGCAGCACGGGATTGAGATACCGTTTCCCCAGCTGGATCTGCACGTCCGGCGCGGCCTCCGGAAAACCGTTGCAGCCGAGGAGCCAACGCCGGAGAAGGCCGACGAATGAGTTTCCCGATCCCGGCAGGGGAACGCAGGGGAGCCTCCAGGGCGATGTGTCATATTTCCACCTGTATGCCTATCTCCACGACCTGTCCTGGCGGGATGTGGTAGAATGCAGTGGCGCGAAGGGTATTCCGCGCCAGGAAAGAGAACAGTTTTTCCCTCCAGATATTCATGCCGTATATCTTCTCAGTCGGGATCAGCGTCTCCCTTGCCAGGTAGTAGGTAACGGAGTCGGTGTCGATGCGAAGGCCGTACTGTTCGCACTCCCTGAGGGCGACCGGCACGTTCGGGCTCTGCATGAAGCCGTAGCGGACGGTCACCCGGAAAAAGCCTTCCTTCAGTTTCATCACTTCAATACGTTCCGCGGCCGGAATGCGCGGCGCCGGTTCGGTCAGCACGGTCAGGAGCACCACCTGTTCATGAAGTACCTTGTGGTGTTTCAGGTGATGCACCAGCATCGGCGGGGCAGCGTGCAGGCGCCTGACCATGAAAACGGCGGTACCGTCCAGTCGCACCGGAGGATTCCCGGCAATGTTTTCCAGAAGGTGATCCAACGGCGCGGTCATATCGTCGAGCGTCTTGTTCAGGATGTCGCGGCCCGTACGCCAGCTTGTCATCAGGGAGAATACAACCGCTCCGAACACGATTGGAAACCACCCCCCTTCGGTTATCTTGAACAGGTTGGCCCCAAGGAACGACGTGTCCGCAAGGAGGAACAGGAGCGCCACCAGGAGCGCGGTTACCGGTTTCCAGCCCCACCGCTCCCGGGTCAGGAAGGAAAGGAGAATGGTGGTAATGAACATGGTGGCCGACACAGCCACTCCGTAGGCAGCCGCCAGGTTTCCGGAAGAGCCGAATCCGAGCACCAGGCAGATTGTCGTTATCATCAACAGCCAGTTTATCGTCGGAACGTAAACCTGGCCGATTTCTTCCGAGGAAGTCTGGACGATCAGCAACCTGGGGCTCAGACCGAGCTGGACGGCTTGGCGGGTGAGGGAAAATGCCGCGGATATCACGGCCTGGGAGGCGATTACCGTGGCAAGGGTGGAAAGAATAACCAGGGGATAAAGGAGAGCCGAAGGGGCCAGGTGGAAAAATGGATTGAACGACTCCCGGGGATTGTCGAGGATGAGTGCCCCCTGGCCGAAATAGTTGAGCAGCAGAGCCGGCAGCACGAGGCCGAACCAGGTGAACCTGATGGGGCGCCTTCCGAAGTGCCCCATGTCCGCGTACAGTGCCTCACCGCCCGTTACCACCAGAAACACCGCTCCGAGAACCAGGGTCCCGTGCCATCCGTTATCGAGAAAAAACCGGACCCCATGGACGGGATTGACGGCTGCCAGAACCTGAGGCGCCCGCACGATCCCGGCTGTGCCGAGGATTGCCAGTACCGCGAACCAGGCGAGCATCACGGGTCCGAACAGGGCGCCTACCCCTGCCGTTCCGCGCTTCTGGAACAGGAACAAAAGGATCAGGATGAGTATGGTGATGGGAATGACAAAAGGCTCGAAGGCCGGAGTCGCCACCCGTAATCCCTCGACCGCGCTCAGCACCGAGATGGCCGGGGTTATGACGCCGTCACCATACAGCAGGGACGCGCCGAACAGCCCGAGCCAGAACAGTGTCCTGCGCCTCTTGCGGCCATCGCCTTCCATCGGAACGACGAGCGCCAGCAGTGCCAGAATACCCCCCTCGCCCCGGTTGTCGGCCCGCATGACGAACAGGAGATATTTACAGGAGATGATAACGATTAGGGACCAGAAGATAAGCGACAGGATCCCGAGCACGTTCTCCGTGGTGGGCGGGAAGGGGGCCCTGCCGTAGAAGCATTCCCGAAGGGCATACAAGGGGCTGGTGCCGATGTCGCCGTAAACGACCCCCAGTACGGCCAGGCAGGTGAGATAAAACGGCCCGCCGACTCCGAGAGACGTAGGGAGCCCTCTGTCGGGAACGTCCGCCTTTTCCCGGTTACGGGCATAATTGCGCAAAACCATCCCGCTCCTCCACACCTGTCCCCGGTCAGGTCGGCCTTTTGTCCGGCAGCCCGTCGATCTCCTCCTCCAGCAGCATGAGCCCTTGCCGCGCCGCGTCCTGTTCCGCCTCTCTCCTGGTCCCGCCGGTTCCCCTGGCGTAACATTCCGTTCCCACGATGACGGTGACGGTAAAATGGAGGTCATGGTCGGGACCGGTGACGTCGTTCAGCACGTAGAGCGGCGGCCGGCAGCCCGTCGAATGGGCCAGCTCCTGGAGCCGGGTCTTGTAGTCCCTGGCTTCGCCGTCCATCTCCTCCCTCTCAAGCAGCGAACCGTACAGCAGGCTCACAAACCGCTCGGCGCCGGTAACGCCGCCGTCCAGGTAGACCGCTGCCGAGAGCGCCTCAAGGGCTTCGGCCAGCACGGTTTTCTTGGTCCGGCCGCCGTTTTTCTCCTCACCTCGGCTGAGCAGCAGGAGCCCGCCGAGACCCAGCTTTACGGCGAGCCGGGAGAGCGTGGCCGTGTCGACCAGCGACGCCCTCATGCGGGAAAGACTCCCTTCGCTGCTGTCCGGATAGTTTTCCATAAGTCGCTTGCTGACCAGAAAGCTCAGCAGCGCGTCACCGAAAAAAGCCAGGCGCTGGTTGTCGCGCACCGTACGCCGGCGGAAGGCATGACCGTAGGAGGTGTGGGTGAGCGCCTCCGACAGGAGCCGGCGGTCCGTGAACCTGTGGCCGATGGCGGATTCAAGCCGGGCAAGCCTGTTTTCCCTGTCGGGACGCATGGTTGTCGGTTTACGCTCGTTTCCGGGCATGGTTGTGGTTGGAAATCCCTTCAATACTTATAATATTGCTAGTGTCCTGTGCGGTTAGTTCACCGCACAGGACACTAGTCTGTCAATGAAACCATAGGGGGACGGCCGCCGGCAAGAGGCAATCTCGTCCGACTGCGCGGCGAGCCGCGGAGCATGGGATTGTAAATCGCCGGGATCGGGAGGAACCGAGGTCACAGGTAGGGGGACAGCAGCTTGGCGGCGCCGTCCCGGAGCTTTTCCGGCAGCGGACGACCATCCATCTCCTCCAGGGTGGTTTCCCGCGCACGGGAGAGCAGTTCCACGAAATGGCCCTCCAGCTGTGCGGTGAACTCGCAGTCGTACACCTCCATGTTCAGTTCAAAATTGAGCCTCAGGCTTCGGGGATCCAGGTTGGCCGAGCCGATCAGGCTCCAGAGGCCGTCCACCAGAAACAGCTTAGTGTGCGCAAAAGGTGGAGGCTGATAATAGATCCGTATGCCGCACTGGAGCAGCTCCCAGAGATAGGAACGGCTGGCCCAGTGGACATAGGGGAGGTTGTTGTGGGAAGGGAGCATCAGGGAGACCTCAACCCCCCGCATGGCTGTGGTGGCCATGGCCGAGATCAGGGCGCGGTCGGGGATAAAGTACGGGGTCATGATCCTCACCCGGCTGATTGCGCAGGAGAGGGCGCCCATGAGGATCCAATGGAGCTTGCGGAACTCCTTGTCGGGCCCGTCCCCGATGACCCGGGCCAGGGCGGTCCCCACCGGCTCCAGGCAGGGGAAGTAGCGCTCATCGTCCAGGAGCCGGCCGGTGACAAAGAACCAGTCCTCAAGGAAGACCCGCTGCAAATCGGCCACCACCGGACCCCGGACCAGGAAGTGGAGGTCCGCCACCGGAGCCGAGGTCTCGGGCCGCTCCACCATGTGCCGGCCGCCGATGTTCATTCCCCCGGTAAAACCGGTCTTCCCGTCCACCAGCAGGATCTTTCGGTGGTTGCGCAGATTCAGCCGTCCCCCCTGCCGCATGGGGAGAAAACGCTCCACCTCAGCCCCGGAGCCGCGCAGGAGCCTTCGCGCCGTGGGAAAGGAGTACTTCTCGCCCAGGCCGTCCACGATAACGCGGACTTCGACCCCCCTCCCGGCCGCGTCGCGCAACGCGTCTATGAAACGTCGCCCGGCTGCGTCGCCGTCAAAGATGTAGGAGCTCAGGTGGATCGAGTGGCGGGCACCGGCAATGGCCTCCAGCATGGCAGGATAGGCGTGGTCGCCGTTATGCAGGGGGACCAGGCTGTTGCCCGCGGTGAGCGGAGAAACCACCACCCGGTCCGCCAGGGAGCGGAGCTCCCGCAGGTGCGAACACTCCCGGGGCAGCGGGAGGAGTGGCCGCTCCTGGGGGTATGACTGAAAGGAACCGGTGCCGGCCAGCCGACGTCCGCTCTCCTGCCAGCGGCGGGCCCTCCGGCTGATCCGGTTGATCCCCATGCTCCAGTAGAGGAGCGGCCCGGCCAGCGGGAGGACGAGGCTCACCAGCGACCAGCCGAGGGCCGAGCGAGGGTCTCTCTTCCAGAGCAGGGCATGGCCGGCGGCCAGCAGGGAGAGCGACGCCGCGATGCCAATCAGCAGGATCCAGAATATGATGTCCACGCGTCTTCCTTTGTAGTCGAGAATAATTCCACGAAGAGGGTCACTGCTCCAGCAGGTCCGCCTTGGCGGCCAGGACGAAATCACTCTCGGTCAGGCCGTTGATCTTGTGGGTCCAGATGGTCAGGACCACCCGTCCCCAGGAGAGATGGATGTCGGGGTGGTGACCCTGAGCCTCCGCCAGCTCCCCCACCCGGTTGGCGAACGCCAGGGCCTCGCGGAAATTTCTGAAGCGGTACCCCTTCTCCAGGTGATGGCCGTCCACCACCCGCCACCCGTCTCCCAGCCTCGCCAACAGCTCCGAGGCTTCCCGTTCATTCAGGGGAGAAACCCCGCCCTTGCAGGGAACGCATTCCTTTTCTGCCAGGTCGGACATGAAGCGGCTCCTTTCACTCAATGGTTCGGATGGACGATCCCATTGATTTCTCATCATTTATACCAGAAAAATTGTGGAGGGGTGGGAAAATACTTTGGGGTGGGAAGGGAGAAGCAACTTACCCGAAAGGAAAAAAGGGGTTACGGTAAAACACCGTAACCCCTTGATTTTGTTGGCGCGCTTGGAGAGATTCGAACTCCCGACCTACGGATTCGTAGTCCGTTGCTCTATCCAACTGAGCTACAAGCGCGTGTTTCCGCTATTTCCCTGCCGGTGTGTATCCGACCAGGGTAATGTCGAACTTTTCATGCTGAAAGACATGGGGAGACTTGAGCTTGGCGAAGAACCAGTTCTTGTAGATCTCCTTCCCTCCCTCGGTGATCCTGACCTGCGCGGCCGGATTGTTCGGCTCGTTGGACTTGGAGGTCCTTATGTTGCCGTCCATGGTGAAGTCGGGGAGAAAATACAGCACCTCTACCACCAGGTCCGACCCGGGCACGGCCAGCCTGGAGCCAACGGCCACGTCGTGTTCGGCCTTCTTTCCGCTGGTCTTGTCCAGGACCGCGAGCTTCACCGATCGCCACTTGCCCTTCACCGCATCAGGGACCAGTACCACGGTCTCCGCCTTGGCCCCGATGGGGGGATGGCCCGGCATCATCTCCGCGGACTTTTGCTCCTCCTTCTTGCAACCGGAGAAGGCAACCGCCGCTATCAGCGCAACCGTCAAAAGCCCGCCGACTCTTTTCACGCTACCTCCATATGAAAAAGCAGACATGGTTCAGTGGCGGAGAGAGAGGGATTCGAACCCTCGATACCGGTTTACCCAGTATACTCGCTTAGCAGGCGAGCGCCTTCGACCTACTCGGCCATCTCTCCATAAAGTGGGTTTCAAGTATTCAGTGTCAGACACCGGGTGTCAAGTGCAACCTGACCCGAAGACTCAAAACCGGATTTTTCTGGCGGAGGGAGTAGGATTCGAACCCACGGAACTTTCGTTCAACGGTTTTCAAGACCGCCGCCTTAAACCACTCGGCCATCCCTCCGAAATCCTAGCAGATCCTTTCCATCCCTCCCATATAGGGGCGGAGCGCCTCGGGAACCAGCACCGTCCCGTCGGCCTGCTGAAAGTTCTCCAGGATGGCGACCACGGTCCTGCCGACGGCAAGGCCCGAGCCGTTCAGGGTGTGCACGAACTCCGGCTTGGCCTTGTCGCTCTCCCGGAACCGGATGGAAGCCCTGCGCGCCTGAAAATCCTCGAAGTTGCTGCATGAGGATATCTCCCGGTAGGTGTTCTGTCCCGGCAGCCAGACCTCGATGTCGTAGGTCTTTGCGGCGGAGAAACCGAGGTCCGCGGTGCAGAGCGCCATAACACGGTACGGGATATCCAGCAGCCGCAGCACCTGCTCCGCGTCGCTCAAAAGGAGTTCCAGCTCCTGGTACGACCGGTCGGGGTGGGTGAACTTGACCAGTTCCACTTTGTTGAACTGGTGCTGGCGGATCAGGCCGCGGGTGTCCTTGCCGTAGGAGCCCGCCTCCTTGCGGAAGCAGGGTGTGTAGGCCGTATAGCGGAGCGGCAGGTCGGATCCCTTCAGGATCTCGCCGCGGTGGATGTTGGTTACCGGAACCTCGGCCGTGGGAATCAGGAAGTAATCGACTCCGTCCAGCCGGAACAGGTCTTCCTCGAACTTGGGCAGCTGACCCGTTCCGGTCATGCTTTCCCTGTTTACCATAAAGGGCGGAAGCATTTCAACATAATTGTGCCGCCCGGTGTGGAGGTCCAGCATGAAGTTGATGAGCGCCCTCTCAAGCCGCGCCCCGGCCCCCTTGTAGAGGGTGAAGCGCGCCCCGGTCAGCCGTGCGCCCCTCTCGAAATCAAGTATGTCGAGGGCTTCCCCGATCTCCCAATGGGACTTGGGTGCAAAGGAAAAGTCCGGAACGGTCCCCCATTTCCTGACCTCAACATTGTCGGCCTCGGAGGCGCCGACCGGCGTGGTCGCGTGGGGGATATTGGGGACGGTGAGCAGGTATCCCTGCAACTCCCCCTCGATGTCGCGCAGTTGTTCGTCGAGGCACTTGATGCGCTGGGAAACCTCCCGCATCTCGGCCATGCGGTCCTTGGCCTGGCTTTTATCCTTGAGGCGGCTGATCTCCTCGGAAACCTTGTTGCGCAAGGCTTTCAGCGTCTCGCTCTCCTGGAGCAGCCCGCGTCGGCGGGTGTCGCACTCCCTGAAACCCGCCAGGTTCACCGCCTCACCGCGGGTTCTGAGGCTCGACTCGACTTCTTCTAGGTTTTCCCTCAGGAACTTGGCGTCAAGCATGAAAAAGACCTTTACATTTAGTCAAGCAAAGTTATATTTACTAGCACTTGACCGCTCGATAGTCAATCAGTTTTTCCTATCCTCCATGGTGCCTGAACGCCGCGGTTGAAACGTCCGCTGACCGCTGTTTCACGCCTGTTACGCTGTAAGACCTTCATCGGGCGGCCTCAATCCACGGGATTGTGGCCAAAGGGAGCGCTATGCGGTCGAGCCGGGCACGCCCGACCCGCGCCTCTCCGCCCGCTGAGTGGGTGTACAGATTCTTGGAGTCTCACAGGAAAACCGCCATGGACAGCTATCGACTTTTCACCGCAGTGGATTTGTCGGATCAGGCAAGGGAAGCGATAGGACGGATCTGCGCAGGCATCCCCGGGGTCAAATGGCTGGACCCGGCCCAGCTCCACCTTACCCTGCGCTTCATCGGCGACGCCGATTCCTCCCTTTTCGTAAGGATTCGGGAGGAGTTGTCCGGCGTCGAAGCAAAGGCCTTCGAGCTTTCCCTGCAGGGAGTGGGACGTTTTCCTCCCAAACGGGATCCCAGGGTTCTCTGGGTGGGGGTAGAGCGGAACGAGGCCCTCCCTCGGCTCCGGCAGTCGGTGGAGCAGGCGTTGGAGAGATGCGGTCTCGAACCCGAAGGACAGGGATTCTCTCCCCATATCACCCTTGCCCGGCTGAAGGACATGCCGTGGTCGCCGGTGGCCGCCTTCCTGGAAAGAAACCGCCTCTTCTCGACCCCCCCCTTTCCGGTGAGCGAGTTCCACCTCTACTCCAGCACCCTTACCCCCCGCGGCGCCATCCATCGCCGGGAGGCCTCCTATCCGCTGCGGGCCTGACGGACCGGTTGCTCCGGAAAGGCGGCCTCTCCCGCTGGAAGCCTCCCCGGCAGGCCGATGGAGCGGACAATTAACTTCTTGATTTTTTACCGCCGTTGTTTATAGTCATAGGTACGTGGCAAGTCCCGCTGAAATCAGAAAAAACTTCTGACAAAAAAGAAACACGAAGGAGACAGCATATGGCCAGTGAAAAGGTTCTTGCCTTCGGCGACGGCAATTTCGAGACTGAGGTGCTCCAATCCCCCATCCCGGTTCTGGTGGATTTCTGGGCCTCGTGGTGCGCGCCCTGCAAGGCTGTCGCCCCGCTCATCGATACTATCGCCCAAGACTATGAAGGGAAGGTAAAAGTGGGCAAGGTGAACGTGGACGACAACCCGGCAACGCCCTCGAAATACGGTATCAGGGGGATCCCCACCATCATGCTGTTCAAGGAAGGCAAGCTGGTGGACCAGGTGGTCGGCGCCGTGCCCAAGGCGCAGTTGGAAGCGCTCATTAACAAGGCGCTGTAAGCCCGGAGGAAAGAGGACGGATGGTCGTGTCGCACGTGAGCAGGTTTTTGTCCATAGCAGTTCTGGCCGCTATACTGGCGGTGCCTGTCCCATCCTTCGCCGTTCCGCGGAAAGGAAAACCGGCGCCCCCCCTCCAGGTGGTCACCACCTCAGGGCAAAAGGTCACCCTTGCAAACTACCGCGGTTACGTGCTGGTGCTGGAGTTTTTCGCCACCTGGTGCGAAGGGTGCACGGAATCACTGCCCCACCTGATCAACTACAACAAGCAATACGGCAAGCAGGGCCTGCAGATCCTGGGACTGAATCCCGGCGTGCGGGGCGATACCCTTGACGTGGTCCGCCAGTTCATGCGGGAGAAGCAGATCAATTTCCCGGTTGCGCTGGTGGACGACGACCTGCTGCTCGACTACGGAATCTCACCGATCCCCGCCATATTCATCATCGACAGGAAAGGGGTGCTGGTGCAGAAATTCGTGGGGTTCAACCCGGAGATAAAGAAGGAGATCGATGCGACCCTCCGGAGCCTGCTGGCACAATAATCCCTCCTGCCTGCTCCAGGTAACAAAAAGGCGGCGCTTTCGGGCGCCGCCTTTTTGTCATCCGCGGTACCCCTTTCTGGCTGCCAAGAAATAAGGCATGATCGCTCCCCGAGAGACAAACCGGCCTAACCAAAGCCCATTGGCCGGGTAGGAGACGGACGAAATTCTGCCATTGTTTCCATCCGGAAACCCTGGAAAAATGTTATGAGAGACGGGTCGGGGCTTTCACGGAGTCTCTCGTACGGCTTCAGTGCAACCGGGTGACTCACGGGAAAGTACATGAATCCTGCAGAATATGTGATCAGGGCGAAGGATGGCGACCGATTACGAGGGCTTCGGGGAAGTTCCGACCCATCCCCTGTCGACACTTTCCGGATGGAAACCACTTAGTCGGAAATGCCAATTTTTCCATTACCGTGCCCAGTTAGCATGCAAAATGCATTGAAATTCCGCGAGATCATTCGAGGAGGCCTCACATGGATAATTCGGAAACCGTTGAAAGGGTATCGGCAATGGAGGCGGCCGGGCTGCTGGGCACCACCCGTCTCAGGGTCCTGATGCTCATCAAGGAAGGTATGCTGAAAGGGACGCAGGATGGGGGCGAATGGTTCGTTGAACGTGAATCCCTGGACTGCTTCAAGGCCCACGGCGGCGACGTTGCCGTCCAGCGCACCTGCCGCACCTCGTGCGGGGGGTCGTGCTCGGGGCATGGGAAGTAAGGCGTTCACTCAAGGTCACCACATGGAAGCTATAACTGCAGGTAGTGCAGGGCCTCTTCCCCCAGTATCCGGACCATGGCCAGAGAGAGGAGCTCCGGGCTCTCGCCGCCGCCCGCCTTCATCATCTTCAGGGCATAGCGGGCGATGTTGATGCCGTCGCGCACCGAATAGGGCTCGTCCGCGGCATGCGCCCGCTGCAGGAAGTTCACCACGTAGCCGAGTATGGCGTCGTCGGCAAAGGGAAGGTTTTCCCTGAGTATCAGCAACTCCTCGTCCGCCTCGGGGAAATCGATGTAGATCTGGGGCTGGAGCCGGGAGTGGATGTACTCCGGCACCTCGAAAGTGGAGGAGTCCTCGTTCATGGTGACCACGATACGGAAATCCCGGTGGGCCTGGATCTTGAGCCCCGTGATGACCGACTCCACGTAACGCCGGTCGTCCAGAAGCGGTGCCAGGGAAGCCCAGGCCTTTTCGCTCATCCGGTTCCCCTCGTCCAGGATCAGCACCCCTCCCCTGAGCATGGCGGTCACCAGGGAGGAAGCGGCGTACTGGATCCGGTTGTCCGGCCCGATGACCGGGGTGACTATCAGGTCCTCGGGCCTCGTGTCCATGGTAGCCTGGAACAGATAGACCTCCCGCCCCAGCTTCCTGGCCGCAGCATAGGCCAGGGTGGTCTTCCCCACCCCCGGTTTGCCTATGAGCCGCGGGTTGAAGGGGATGTCACGGTCATCGATGACCATCCAGGCGGCCAGGAGCTGCCGCAGAATCTCCTCCTGGCCGATCCACTTCAGCGGCAGCTCGGCCGGATGGCCGAGGGAAAGACTTATCCCGTCAATCGTCACTCGTTCCATGGTGTCTCCTCCAGACTGGCTACCTTTGTAGCATACCGGCCGGAGGAATTGCAAACGGTCCGGCTTCCTTATACTGACACTACTCATACCCCATCCGGAAACACCGGATGGATAACTATCGGTTTCTGATTCGGAAAGCGGAGATTTTTCGTCCTGGCGAGAAACTTTGCCCGCAAAAGCTGAGCCAGAAGGATGGGCTGGTGCGCTGACGCTCCTAACAGAAAAACCGATGCTATAAAGCCTTCCTCACCAGGTCGGCCAGGCAATCGATAAACAGGGGGGAGGTATTGAGTGAAGGGGCGCGCCGGAAGTTGGCGATTCCCGCTTCATGTGCCAGGGCGGCATAAGTTACGTCGATCTCGTAGAGGGTCTCGATGTGGTCGCAGACGAACGACACCGGTACCACCAGGAGGCTGCGGCACCCCTCCCCGGCCAGCCGGTCGATGGCCGCTCCGGTGCACGGTTCGAGCCACTTGACCGGGCCCGCCTTGGACTGGAAGGCCAGGTGATGTCCGATGCCGTGGAAGAACCCCATCACCAGCCGCACCGTCTCCTTAACCCGGGAGAGGTAAGGGTCACCCCGTTCGATGAACGAAACCGGCAGCGAGTGGGCCGAAAACAGGATATCCACCGTTTCTCCGCTGGGAAAACCGGCGAGACCTTCGGCGATTGTGCCGGCAAGGGCGCTGATATAGAGCGGGTGGGCGTGGAAATCCTCCAGAAACGACACGGAAAATTCCACCCCGGACTGGCCGAGCACCCGTTTCAGCTCGTTGATGCCCGATCCCGTGGTGGCCATGGAGTAGTGGGGATACAGCGGGAGGGCCACAATGCGGGAGATCCCTTCCCTGCGTGCCGCGGCAAGGGCCTCTATGGTGGAGGGGCGCCAATAGCGCATCGCAGCGAAACAGCGGAACCCGGTGCCGAGCCTCTCCTGAAGCTCGCGGGCCTGGGCTTCGGTCAGCTCGCGGATGGGGGATTTCCCGCCAATCCGCTCGTACTGGGCCTCCACCTTCGGTGCCCGGCGCCGGGCTATCCAGCGGGCCAGCGCCGGCTGGAGAAACGCCGGTCCGAGCCTGATGATATCCCGGTCCGAAAACAGGTTCAGCAGAAACGGCTCCACCGCGTCGAGGGAGTCCGGCCCTCCCATCTGGAGGAGCATGACAGCGGTTTTTTCGGACATGTGGCTGCTCATTCATCGTTTATTTCGGTATTCATCATTGTTCGGTCAGTCTGATGCACCCTTATCCCCCTCTCCCACACGAGGGGAGAAGGAATTATTGAGCCCCCCTCCCTTCGATGGGAGGGACGACAGCCGGTGCACGCACTCCACCATGTGCACCGCGTTCTCGGGAGGCACGTCCGGCAGGATTCCATGACCCAGGTTGAAGATATGGCCCGGCCTGCCGTTGTTCTCATCCAGAATCCTTTTCACCTCCGCCTCGATGAGCGACTTGGGACCGTACAGGACCGTGGGGTCCAGGTTCCCCTGGACGGCGACCCCGGGTCCGAGGACGTCCCGGGCCGCAGCCAGGCCCACGTGCCAGTCGAGCCCCACCACGTCGCCCCCCGCACGCTTCACCAGCTCCAGCATGGCGCCGGCCCCCTTGACGAAGTGGATCACCGGCACCTCGCTGCCGAGACCGGCGATCACCCGTGCCGTGTAGGGGAGGACATACCGCTGGTAATCGCTCGGTGCCAGGATCCCCCCCCAGGTGTCGAACACCTGGATGGCCTGGGCTCCTGCCGCTATCTGGGCCTTCAGGTAGGCGATCAGCGCCGTGGAGACCTTGTCCATCAATGCGGCGTATATCTCCGGGGCCGCATACATCATCTTCTTGATGGAGCCGAAATCCTTTGACCCTTTCCCCTCCACCATGTAGCAGGCAAGGGTAAAGGGCGCACCACCGAAGCCGATGAGGGGAACGCGCCCTTCCAGCTCGCGCCGCAGCTGCCTGATGGTCTCCAGCACGAAGGGGACCGACTCCTCCATGGCGGGGACGCGCAGCTGCTCCACGTCGGCCAGGCTCCGTACCGGCTCCTCGAACACCGGTCCGGGCACGAAATCGAGCCGCATCCCCATCGGCTCGATGGGGATCAGGATGTCGGAAAAAAGGATGGCGGCATCCACCCCCAGGATGTCCACCGGCTGGAGGGTCACCTCTACGGCCAGCTCGGGGGTCTTGCAGAGCTCCAGAAAGCTGCAGGCGCTCCTGACACGCCGGTATTCGGGAAGGTATCTGCCGGCCTGGCGCATGAGCCAGACAGGGGTACGGTCAACCGGCCTGCACCGGCAGGCATCGAGAAAACGGGTGTTCATAAACGGTTCCTTTTCAATTATGGGCAGACCTGCCAGGTTTGTGAAACCTGGCAGGTCTCAGGGTCAATCAGCGCAGTTACCGGCTCCTTACCGGCACGTAGTCGCAGAACGGCTCCTCGGCCATGTGGTCCCCGTAGACCGCGTCGGCCCTGGCGCGGCAGCCGCCGCAGACGTGCAGGAACTCGCACTCGCCGCACTTCCCCTTGTAGCTCTTGAAGTCCCGCAGCTCACGGAACAGCGGCGAGTTTTCCCAGATCTCGCGAAACGGGGCCTGCTTCACGTTCCCCGCGCCGCGCGGGAAATAGGAACAGGGCTTCACGTTGCCGAAGCAGTCGATGAGGCAGATGGACTGGGCCGCGATGCATCCCTTGCCCCCGCCGGTTGAAAAGGAGAGTGAGCGGCGCTGGAAGGCGACTCCCTCGGCCTTGGCCTTCTGGGGCACGATCCGGTAGTAGTGGGGGGCGCAGGTGGGGCGCATCAGGATCTCGTCCTCCTCTTTCTCCTGCCGGTAGTGCCACTCCAGGATCTCCTCGTAGTCCTCCTTGGAGATCAGCTCATCCATGATCTCCTCCCCCCTGCCGGTAGGGACGATCATGAACAGGTACCAGGCGGTGGCGCCCAGGGACTTGGCCAGGCGGAACACGTTGGGGATGTCGGACTGGTTGCGCCTGGTGAAGGAGGAATTGATAAGGAATTTCCGCCCGTTGCGGCGGAAGGTCCCGGCGGCCCGGATTACCCCCTCGAAGGCGCCGGGACACTGGCGGAAATCGTCGTGGACGGCCGCCGTGCTCCCGTCCAGGGAGAGGGAGACCATCTTGATGTCGGCCTGCTCCATGCGGAGACAGACCTGGTCGTCCACCAGGACGCCGTTGGTGGCCATGCACATCCTGAGCCCCAGCGAGGTGCCGTAGGAGGCCAGCTCGAAGATGTCCTCCCTCAGCAGCGGCTCCCCGCCGGACAGCACCACCACCGGCTTGGAGAATTCCGCAATCTCTGCAAGGAGCCGTTTCCCCTCCTCGGTGGTGAAATCACCCTCGGATGAGTTCTCTCCGGATGAACAGCGACAATGGACGCATTTCAGGTTGCATCTCCGGGTTACTTCCCATGCTATCCATTTCGGCAGGTATTCCATGTTCACTCCAATTCCCGGGCCCGGTTGATTATACCATGAAGACGCTCGTCCGCTCCACGTTCTTCGGCCGCGCAGGCCCTGCACGCCTGGAGCAGCTCTTCGGCCAGGCCGTCCAGCAGCAGCCAGCGCTCCATGGGCATGACCGGCATCCCGTCCACCAGGTCGGTGCCGAGCCATTCGGCGATCCCTCCCAGCACCTGGCCGGCCGCCTCGGCGCCGCAGGAGTCCCTGACCCGGAGAACCCTTTCTCCCCAATCGGCGATATCCCGGGCCAATGCCCGGAACACCCCCAACCCTTTGCCGCCCGTCACCGGTCCCTCGCTCCCCATGCCGGCAGTCACTCTTCGATCTTCCGGTTGAAGATCCAGACAGCGAGCACGAATGCCGCCGCTGCCGTCAGCGTCAGCGTTACGGTATAGACCGGCTCCATCACGCCTCCCAGGAGGGAGAGGCGCGCCCCCTCGAAGATGGCCGTGGTCGGGAGCACCCTGATAACGGGAAGGATGGTGGCCGGGTACGAGGAGAGGGGGAAGAAGATACCGGACATGAAAATCAGCGGGACGATGACCACCCCCTGGATCCTGCCGATGTTTTCCGGTTTGTCGATGACCGTGCCGCACATGGTTCCGAAACAGGAAAATACCATAGAGCCGAGCGCTATGAAATAGAGGTAGGCCAGAAAATGCGCCATTGGAAAGCGGAACGGGGTGAGCAGGAAGATCACCACCGCCACCGCCACCCCCTTGATCGCGCCCTGGGAGAAGCCGGATACGATCTTGCCGATGACGATGTCATACACCGTGATGGGATTGACCCGGTACTCCTCGATGGTACGCTGCACCTTCCGGTGGAACCACATGCTCCAGGCGCTTTCCTCGAACGCGGCGCTGACCGCGGTCATGGAGATGAGGCCGGGGGCGATGAACAGCGCGTAGGGGACCCCCTCCACGTCGGCGATATAGCCCTTCAGGCCCACGCCGAAGGCCAGGTAGAGGGTGATGGGGTAGGCGGTTACCGCCACGAGCTCCGAAAACAGGCTCCTCCTGAGCACCCGCATGTCCCTGCCCCAGATTGTGAACGCTCCGCGAAACATGTATGCGATATCCTTTTATCGTCAAACCATGGAAATAACTCCCTCCTCCTTGACGGGGGAGGGGGGATATTATATGGCTCTGGCAATGTTCTGCCGGGGCACGACAAGCGTCCGGCTGAGTTCAGTCAAAGTCAACGCCTCTATTCCCGTATCTTCTTCCCGGTGAGATGAATAAACACGTCCTCCAGCGAGGGCTCCTCCAGACATATCCCCTTGAGGTCCTTACTCCCGATACCGTCCATCAGCGGCTTCAGGCTCTCCTCGTCGCGCAGCTCCAGCCTGAAGCTGTTTCCCCTCCTCTCCAGGGAACGGATAAAGGGGAACGTGCGCAGGACCTCCTCGTAGCGGTCGGCGTTGGCCCTGAATTCCAGCTCGTAGACGTGTGAATGGGCGAATGCCTCCTTGAGCTGGGCGGCGGTGCCGTCGACCAGCGGTCGGCCGTGATCCATGATGACGATGCGGTCGCACAGGGTATCGGCCTCGTCCATGTAGTGGGTGGTGAGGAATATGGTCATGGTTGAACGGAGCGACTGGATGTAAGCCCAGACGGCCCGCCTCGACTGGGGATCGAGGCCGGTGGTCGGCTCGTCCAGAAAGAGGACCCTCGGGGCATGGATGAGCGCCCGGGCAACCACCAGCCGTCGCTGCATCCCCCCGGAAAAGGTGTCCGGAAAGTCGTGCTGCCTGCCGGTCAGGCCGGTCAGCTCCAGCAGTTCGTCAATCCTGGGACCGTACTCCCGGGCGCGCATGCGGTGCATCCGGGCGTGCAGCGCCAGGTTCTCCCGGGCGGTAAGATAACGGTCGAGATTGTTGACCTGGGGTACCACTCCTATCATGCCGCGCACCGACGCACCGTCGGTCAACACGCTCTTCCCCTCCACGAAGGCATTGCCCGAGGTGGGGCGCATCAGGGTAGTCAGGATCTTGATCAGGGTGGTCTTGCCGGCACCGTTGGGCCCCAGCAGGCCGAAGATGGTGCCGGAACGCACCTCCAGGGAAAGGTCGTCCACGGCCCTGATGCCGTCGTAGACCTTGGTTATGTTCTGTATGGAGATGGCGTTATTCATGGAATGTTCACGGCAGGGTGAAATAGAATGTCGCCCCCTTGCCGGGCTCGCTTTCGGCCCAGATACGTCCGCCATGACGGTCGATGATCCGCTTCACGGTTGCCAACCCGATGCCGTGACCCGGAAACTCATCCTGGTCGTGAAGACGCCGGAACGGCAGGAAAATCAGCTCGGCCTGGTCCATGGAAAATCCGATCCCGTTATCCCGGACAAAGTAGACCTTTTCGCCTTCTCTTTCCGTGCACCCGACCTCGATCAGGGCGTTTTCCCGGCGTGCCGTGTACTTCCAGGCGTTGCTGATCAGATTTTCCAGAACCACCTTCAGCAGCCGTCTGTCCCCCCTGACATCGAGGCGCGGGACAACGACCACCTCCACCCGTCTCCCGGGCTCCCTCTGTCGAAGCTCCGCCGCCACCAGCAGGGCCTTCCTGCCGAGATCGACCGTTTCCCTGCGGAGCTCGCTCCTGGAAAGCGTGGAAAGCCTGAGGATCGCGTCAATCAGGCGGCCCATGCGCCGGCTTGCCTTCTGCAGCCGATCGAGGAAGTCCCGCCCGGTCTCGTCCAGGCGCTCCGAGTAGCGCTCGCGCAGCTCGCGGGAAAAGCCCTCCAGGACGGTGAGGGGGGCGCGCAGGTCATGGGACACGGAATAGTTGAATGCCTCCAGGTCGCGGTTGGTCGCTTCCAGCTGGGCGGTCCGTTCCTGGACCCTTTTCTCCAGTTCGGCGTTCAGACGCCGGATCTCCTCCTCGGCATGCTTGCGCTTCTCCTCGATACCTATGGCGCCTGCGATGATGCCCAGGAGCCTCTTCTCCTCTTCACTGGGGACATGGTCCTCCTGATAAACCACGCAGAGGGAGCCCACGTTTGCCCCTCCAAAACAGACCGCCTTGCCCACGTAGGTCTGAAGCCCGTAACGGAGCACGTTGGGATCCGTTTCGGCGTAAGTGGTATTGGACAGGTCGCGGATCACGCGGACCGTGTCCGAAGCGTCACGGATCAGGTCGTAGCAGATATGACCGTCCGCTCTGTCCTGCGGGATGAAGTCCGGAGGGGTGTTCCAGTGGCCGACTGAATAGAGCCAGCCGTCATCCAGGCGGTTGTAGAGGGCACAGGCGGCCCCGAGCTGCTCCCCGCACAGGGCCACCAACCGGTTGATGTTCTCCTCCGCGTCGGCGCCGAAACCGAGGAAGGTCTCGCTCACCTTTGCCAGCAGCTCCTGCAGGCGCTTACGCTCTCTGACGGCAGGGTTTTGCCTCTTCTTCATGGGTTGCCCCCAGTTCCAACACGGCGGGTTTCGGTAATGGAAACGGTAATGAATTCCTTGACCCGCTACTCCAGGGGAAAGAGCACCGTGAACGTGCTTCCCTTCCCCGGCTCGCTTTCGACCCAGATGTATCCGCCGTGGGCGTCCATGACCTTGCGGCAGAAGGCGAGGCCGAGCCCGGTCCCCTTGGTCTTCCCCTCCCGGCGGTTCTTTGCCTGCACGAACTTGTCGAATATGGTTCCGAGCGACTCCGGTGGAATCCCGATGCCGTTGTCACGGATCCGGACCATGAAGAACCGCCCGGCCGCAGGGATCCTTTCCGTGGCATAGGTCCCTGCCGGGATCGACGCCGTGAGCCCCCCAAGATCCTCGGCCACCTGGGCGGTGATCTCCACTTCCCCCCCGTCGGGGGTGAATTTGAAGGCATTGGAGAGGAGGTTGCCGAACAGGCGGCCGACCTTGTTCCTGTCCACCCGTACCCGGGGAAGGTCCCCTCCCGTCTGCACGAAAAGACGGATATCGGAACGCTCGGCTACGGTCCGGAAAGATGCGGCGGCCTTGCGGACAATGGCATCCATATCCTCCTCGGTAAAGGCCAGGGTCATCTTCCCGGATTCGAAGCGGTAGACGTCCAGCAGCGTGTCGATCATCTCCACCATTTCACCGCAGCTCTCGACCGCCGATTCCAGGTACTCCTTCTGTTCCAGGCTCACCGGACCGAGGCGGCCTTCCCGCACCAGGTCGATGGATCCCACGACCGCGGTAAGCGGAGTTTTCAGGTCATGGGTGAGCATGCCCACGAACTCCTCCCGCTCCTGCTCCAGGGCCTTCAGGTGGGAAATGTCCCGGAGGATCTCAACGCTCCCGAGCAGCTTGCCCGACACCCCGAACAGGGGGGTCGCGCTGGTAAGGACCGGGATGAGGCGGTCAGCCGCTCGTATGGTATAGGCCACGTCGAGACAGGGGGCGAGCGTCCGCAGCACCACCCTGCAGGGAAGGTCCCCTGCGGGAAGGTTGGAGCGGATCAGCTCCTCCACCGGCATCCCCACGACTGACGAGGAATCCAGCCCGAGCGCCTCCTGGGTCGCCCGGTTGACGCTGATGACGCGGCCTTCCGCATCGGTCGCCACCAGCATGTCGGCCATCCCCCGAAGAATGGCCTCCATCTTCTTGCGCTCTTCCTCCAGCTGCTGCTGGAGCAGGAGGTTCTCTCTCCTGGTGCTGTTGAACTCCAGTGCCCGCTCCACCTTCTTCAGCAGGTCCTCGCTGGAGAAGGGCTTGGCGATATAGTCGAGCGCCCCCTTTTTCATGCACTCGACCGCCACGTCCTCGCTGCCGTGGGCGGTCATCATCACCACCGCCATATCCTGCAGAGACGGGCCCAGCCTTTCCAGTACCTGGATCCCGTCCATGTTCGGCAGCTTGATGTCCAGCAGCACAAGGGAGAAGTTCTCCCGGTCCATGATCTCCAGCGCCTCGGCCCCATCCCTGGCACGGGAGGTCTCGAAGCCGGCATCTTCCAGCTGAAGTTTCAGGATCAGCGCGATGTCCGCCTCATCATCCACGATGAGTATTCTTTCGTGTTCCATTACTCCTCTCCACAGACCCGGACCGTAAAGCTGAAGACGTTCCCGCCCCCCGGACCGGCCTTGTAATATATTCTACCGTGATGACGCTCGATTATCTCCTTGCAGATTGCCAGCCCGAGGCCGGTTCCCCCCCGCTCCCTGGCGTCCGCGCTCAGGAGCTGCGGAAATCTCTGAAAGAGCTTTTCTCTGTCACCCCGCTCGATGGTTCTCCCCTGGTCATGGATCGAGACTTCGACAAATTCGTCCACCCTCCGCGCCGTTACGGTCACGCTTTTCCCTGCCGGGGAGAATTTGATGGCATTGGAGAGGAGGTTGGTCAGTACCTGGATCAGGCGGTCGTAATCCCCCAGGACGGGGGGCAGGCCGGCGGCTACCGAGTTCACCACCGACACCCCGTGGTCCCGGGCATACGCGGCTATCTCCTCCACGGCATAGGAGACCATCAGCTCCATCGGCTCCGCCTTCATGCTGATCTCAACCCTGCCCGACTCTATCCGGGATATGTCCAGGATATCGCTGATGAGCCGGATCAGCCTGTCGGTATTCCTGAGACATACCTGTACGAGCTCCCGCTCGGTCTCCGACAGCCCCTCTCCCCTGGCCAGGATCACCTGCAGGGAACCTTTCATGGAGGTAAGCGGGGTCTTCAGTTCATGGGAAACCGTGGAGATGAACTCGGTCTTCATCCGGTCCACCTCTTCCTCACGGGTCACGTCTCGGACGGACATGACAATTCCGGCGAACTCCCAGCTCTTGTCCAGCAGCGGTGAAAGGGAGACTCTGAGTTTCTTCCTGCCGACGGTCACCTCCTTCTCCCCCTGCACCAGATGGTCCCCGGTTCTCATTTCCCGTATGCTCTCGATCAGGTGGTGGAAGCCGCCTTTCAGGTCGATCTCGTCCACATGGCGGGAGATGACCTTGTAGGGAGCGATTCCGAAGATCTTCTGGGCAGCGGCATTGAACAGAATCACCCGGTTTTCCCGGTCGGTGACCACCACCCCTTCGGCCATACTCGAAAGTATAGCCTCCAGCCGCCCCTTTTCCATCTCCAGTTCGGCGGTCCGTTCCCGGACGTTCGACTCCAGGAGCTCGTTCATCTCGTGCAGACAGCGGTTCAGAACCTCCAGATCCAGTGTCTTGTTCCTGATGGTGTTGCCCCGCTCACGCAGGGCATCGGCCATCCTGTTGAAGGAATCGGCCAGCATCGCGAACTCGCCGGTCCCATCGAGTGCGACCCGGAAGTCCAGGTTGCCCTGTTCAACACAGCGGACCCCCTTGGTCAGCTCCTTCAGGGGAGCGGTCAACCGACGTGCCGCGAAGTAGGCGATAATGAAGGAGAGTATGACGGTAAAGACGGCCGAGGTCATGATGCCGCCGAAGTAGTCCCGACGTACGGTATTGAAGTGCTCTTTCGAAAGCGCAACCCAGAGGGAGCCGATGAACTCTCCCTCCAGATTGTTGATCGGTTCGAAAGCGGCATTGTAAAGGGTCGTGCCGATTCTAACCGCTCCACGGTAGGTCTTTCCCGTTTTGAGCAGGGCGAGAATTTCTTCCGAATTCTTCGGCGAGACGACCATTTCCTCGTCCAGCCCGCTGATAGTCCGCAGATCCCTGAGGGTGACGCCCGCCTCCAGGTCACGGCCGACGTTCTTCCTGACCCGGCCGGGAACGACGTTGTTGATGGTGATGGGAACAGCGGCGGCCAGGGCGCCGAGCAGCTCGCCGGACTGATCGACCAAGGGAAAGGCAACGGCAGCGGCAAGGACTTCATTTCCGAGCCTGGGATCGGTACAGGCGTCACCCTCCCGGCAAAGCTGTCTCCGGTCAGCCAGCTCGCAGGAAACCACGGTTACGCGTTTTCTGAAAGCCGTCTGGACAAGGCCGCCGAATGGGGAGGGTCGGCCGTCCTGTCGATTGTCCAGGCCTGCAACGACCCTCCCCTCCGGATCTACAAAGGCTGCGAAGGGGAGAAACGGGAGAGCCTGCCGGATGCTGTTCAGGACACCGGAAAGCTCCCGCACATCCCGCTGCCGCAGGTAGTCCCTCACCTGGGGACGCGTGGAAGGAAAGAGAAGAACATAGCGGAGCTGGTTCAACCCCGTGAAGAACTGGTATCGGACAAACCGGAGGTTGGTTTCCAGGTCCTTGGCAATCTTGTTCTCAAGCGATTCGTCTATGGTATGGATGGTGAGGAAAAGGAGTATGGTGTAAGAGGCAAGAATGGCCAGCAGAATTGAGAGAAACAGCTTCACTCGTATGGAGAGGTGAAAATTCATGGCTGCCGGCCTTGGCGAACGGACACGGAGGTCAGTTCTCGGAAAAGTGATTCCCCCCCTGGTTTTAACCGTTGTTCCCGAATTCCATCCCTTCAGCCTTGAGGTGCCGGGTCATCAGGTCCAGAACGGCCTGGCGCGGCGATTTGTCCTGGTACAGGACCAGGTACACCTGCTCGATGATCGGCATTTCCACGCCGAGCCGCCTGGCCAGCAGATAGGCGGACTCGGTCGTCTTCACCCCCTCGGCCACCATGCGCATGCCGGCCAGGATCTCGGCCAGCTTTTTTCCCTGTCCGAGCTGCATCCCCACGGTGCGGTTCCGCGACAGGTCCCCGGTGCAGGTGAGGACCAGGTCTCCCATGCCGGCCAGCCCGGCGAAGGTGGAGGACTGGGCTCCCATGGCAAGTCCCAGCCGGGCCATTTCCGCGAGACCGCGGGTGATCAGCGCCGCCCGGGGATTGTAGCCCAGACCCAGGCCGTCGGAGATGCCGGCCGCAATGGCGATAACGTTCTTGACGGATCCTCCCAGTTCCACGCCCACCATGTCGCTGTTGGTATAGACCCGGAAGTAGGGGGTGGAGAACGCCTCCTGAACGCGTTTGGCCGCCTGGACACCCTGCGATGCCGCCACCACGGCCGTCGGCATCTCCAGGGCAACCTCCCGGGCGAAGCTCGGCCCCGACAGGACACAGAAATCGGAGAACAGCCGGGAAGGGAGCAACTCTGCGCTGATCTGGGAGATGGTCATGAGGGTATCCAGCTCGATCCCCTTGGCGGCGTTGACCAGCAGGGTTCCTTCGCTCAGGAAGGGAAGGACGCCCCGCAGCACCCCCCTGAACACCTGGGTCGGCGCCACGAACAGGACGATGTCCTTGCCCGATGCCGCCTCCTGGAGCGAGGTGGTGAACCTGAGCAGTGGAGAGAGGCTGATCCCGGCCAGGAACGTGGAGTTGACCCGGGTCTCCTCCATCTCCTTCACCAGCTCCGCCTCGTATGCCCAGAGGGTCACCTCGTGGCCCTTCTTGGCAAGCATATCCGCCAGTGTCGTGCCCCAGCTGCCGGCTCCTATGACCCCTATGGCTGCCATCTCACCCTCCTGTCTGCGCTGCAATTGCACCGCTCCTGACCTTTCAATTCACAATCAATGCCCCCTCCCTTGACGGGTGAGGGAACGAATCGTATGTCCTCCAGGGGCGACCGTCCGGTCATCCCTACTCGTCGGTGTCGCCGTCGTCCGGGACGGTCGGCGCGGCCTCTTCCACCGCCTCCTCGTCGCCTTCCTCACTCTCGTCCTTCTCGGCCAGCCGGGCCACCGCAACGATCCTTTCCAGCTCCTCGGTGACCATCAGCCTGACTCCCTGGGTATTGCGGCCGATGACCGAGAAGCCGGATACCGGCATCCGGATGATCTTGCCCTGGTCGGTGATGAGCATCAGGTCGTTTTCGTCGGTGACCTGCTTGATATCGACCACGCAGCCGTTCCGCTCGGTGGTCTTGATGGTGATGATACCTTTGCCTCCGCGGCTTTGCAAGCGGTATTCGTCCAGCGCGGTCCGCTTGCCGAAACCGTTTTCGGTCACGGTGAAGATGGTGGACGAGACGGCGTTGGGGTTGATGATCTCCATGCCGATCACCACGTCGTCGTCCTCCAGGGTCATTCCCCGCACCCCGCGGGATACGCGCCCCATGGGTCGGGCATCCTTCTCGTGAAAACGGATGGACTTGCCGTTCCTGGAGGCCAGCAGCACATCCTGCTGACCGTCGGTAATGGCGACCCCTATCAGCCGGTCGTTATCATCCAGGTTGACCGCGATAATCCCGCCGCTCCTGATGTTGGCGTATTCCATGAGCGGGCTTTTCTTCACCACGCCCCGGCGGGTGGCCATAATCAGGTTGCGGTCATCGTCAAAGCCCTTCACGGACAGGATTGCCGCGATATTCTCCCCGGCCTGGAGGTTCAGGAGGTTGACGATGGCCTTGCCCCGGGTGGCCCGGCCTCCCTCGGGGATCTCATAGACCTTGAGGAGGTAGACCCGTCCGGTATCGGTGAAGAACATCATGAAGTCCTTGCTGGAGGCCACGAACAGGTGCTCGACGAAATCCTCCTCCTTGGTCTTCATGCCCGATTTCCCCTTGCCGCCACGGCGCTGTGCCCGGTACTGGGAGACCGCGGTCCGCTTGATGTAGCCGCTGTGGGAGACTGTCACCACCACGTCCTCCTCGACGATGGTGTCCTCCAGGGAGATCTCGGCGGTCTGGTCCACGATCTCGGTACGCCGCTCGTCGCCGAACTTCTCCTTCAGCTCGGTCAGCTCGCCGACGATGATCTTCAGGATCTCCGCCTCAGAGGCCAGGATCTCCTTGAGCCGTGCGATATGTTTCAGGATGTCGGCGAACTCCTGCAGGATCTTCTCCCGCTCCAGGCCGGTCAGGCGCTGCAGCCGCATCTCCAGGATGGCCTGGGCCTGTTTGTCCGACAGCCTGGGCCGCTGGCCCTGTCTCGGCAGTGTCAGGCCGAACTTTTCCAGGAAGACCGGGTCGGCGAACTCGCCGGCCATGAGGCCGGCCTTGGCCTCATCCGGGTTTTTAGAGGCCCGGATCAACTCGATGACCGCGTCCAGCCAGTCCAGGGCGATCTTGAGGCCTTCCAGGATATGGGCCCGGGCCTCGGCCTTTTTCAGCTCGAAGATGGTGCGGCGGGTGACGATCTCCCGGCGGTGGTCGATGAAGTGTCCCATGGCGTCCCGCAGGTTCAGGAGCTTGGGCCTTCCGCCGGCGATGGCCAGCATGTTGATGCCGAAGGAGCACTGCATCTGGGTCTGCTTGTAGAGGTGGTTCAGGATCACCTGGGGATTTTCGTCCCGCTTCAACTCGATGACGATGCGCATGCCGTCCCGGTCCGATTCGTCCCGAAGATCCGCGATCCCCTCGAGCTTCTTCTCCCGCACCAGTTCGGCGATCTTGGCCACCAGGTTCGCCTTGTTGACCTGGTAGGGAATCTCGGTGACGATGATGGACTGACGCTCGGTCTTCTTGTGGGTCTCAACAAAGGCCCGGGCCCGCATCTGCACGATGCCGCGGCCGGTCCGGTATCCCTGGATGATCCCCTCCCGGCCGTAGATGAAGCCGCCGGTGGGGAAATCCGGCCCGGGGATGAACCGGATCAGTTCCTCGAAGGTGAGCTGCGGGTCTTTTATCAGAGCGATGATCCCGTCGATCACCTCGGAGAGATTGTGGGGCGGTATGTTGGTTGCCATGCCTACCGCGATGCCGGCGGAGCCGTTCACCAGCAGGTTGGGGAACTTGGAGGGAAGCACCAGCGGCTCCTGCAGCGAGCCGTCGTAGTTGGGTCCGGTCTCCACGGTCTCCTTATCCAGGTCCTCCAGGAGCTCGTGGGCCAGCCGGGACATGCGGATCTCGGTGTAGCGCATGGCCGCCGGCGAATCGCCGTCCACGGAACCGAAGTTCCCCTGGCCGTCCACCAGCGGATAGCGGAGCGAGAATTCCTGTGCCATGCGCACAATGGTGTCGTAGGCGGCCGAGTCGCCGTGGGGGTGGTACTTACCGATCACGTCCCCGACCACGCGGGCCGACTTCTTGTACGGCTTGTTCCAGTCGTTCCCCATGTCGTACATGGCGTACAGGCAACGCCGGTGCACCGGCTTCAGGCCGTCCCGTACGTCGGGCAGCGCGCGGCCGATGATGACGCTCATGGCATAGTCCATATACGAGCGCTTCATCTCGTCTTCGATGTTGACGGAGGTCTTGTTGATGGTTTCGAGCATTACAACCTCGTGAATAAGGGCTTCGGGCTACCGACGAATTCACGGGATAATCGACTCTTCCCGTGCCTCGCGCCTTTTGCCTATTTTATTTGCCTGAATACGTGACGCCTGACCGCCTTCACATGCGCGGAATGCCTCAGTTGTTGAATCCGGTCAGTAGAGGCCGACTCCAGAAATTAACCCGGCGTAACCGGCGCGTGACAACGTACGTCACGTATTCTGTACGTGGCCCCTATAAATTTGGGGGGATAGAATATTAATCAGTTACAAAATTTTTGCCCCAATTAATCAATTTTCCGCACACTTCTTGTAAAAAACAAGAATTACAATTATTTGACGTGGCATTTTGAGGAGTGTTTTCAGCAATTGTAACGTATGAAGATATCATGTTTGGGTAGACAAGAAAACCCCTTTTTTGAAGACTTACATGTGGTTAGACATTGGACCAAGCCGGAAATCTCCTGTTGTGACGGGTCAATTTTCCGGTGAAGGGCACGTAAAAACATCAATAAATAGTGAGGGTCCGGAAGGGGGGGTGATTTCAGTGCCGATAGAGTCCGAAAGAGGCGCAAGGCTTCATATTTTCCAAACCCATGTGAAAAACGCTGATAAAAGTGATATCTGCGGGCAAGGGATTCAAATCATGTCTCTTGAAAAAACCGACAACTTGATTCAGTACCGTGTTGCAATGGGCCACGGCTCTGATCTCCTTGTGTTTGTTGGTGTTTTGGCTAATTCAATATATCACGGGTAGCTCTCAGAGTCTCTTTGTATGAATCAAACTATGGGACAGCAGTGGTTTCGTATGGTATAGGTTTACCCGTAAGAGAATCGCTGGCGAAAGCAGCGGGATCAATTAGAGGAAAAAGGGGGAACTAATGATGGCGCACGATCGGGCGACGGTGGAAAAAACGAAAGCAGATTTTTCGGTGGAGAAAATGCTCGAAATCAGGGCAAAGACACAACAGGCAGTTGAACGGATTGCTGCCCAAGTCAAGGTTGGGATGCTTGAAGAGGATGCCAACAAAATGGTTGTTGATACCTTGCGGGAAATGGGTGCCACAAAAGCTTTCCACAAACCCTATGTACGTTTTGGCAGCAATACCACCATAACCTTCGGGGCCGATTCCGTTCCGGGAGTCCGGTTAGGAGAGGATGATATCTTTTTTATAGATATCGCGCCTGTTTGGGATGGTTATGAAGGTGACGCGGGCGATACCTACGTAACCGGTAGCAATCCGGAAATGAAACGTTGCGCACTCGACGCAAAAAAGATTTTCGAAGCTGTTTCAGCCAAGTGGAAATCAGATAAATCGACCGGTGCTGAACTGTATGATTTCGCGCAAAAAATGGCCAAAGATCTTGGGTGGGAGCTGAACCTTGATCTGGGGGGACATCGATTGGGAGACTTTTCCAGTGCAGAGCACTATGAAGGTCCTTTGCACGAAATTTCTTTCAACCCCGCACCTAATATCTGGATGGTTGAAATCCATATTCGGCATCCTGATAATAAGTTCGGTGCCTTTTATGAGGACTTGCTCTATTAGCAGCAGCTAGCATTTTTCTGACGAAAGGGCCCCCTTCAATTTGTTACTTTAGGGGGCCCTTTGTTTATTCACCGCCTGCCCGTATTCTTTTGGCAACTCCTGAGGTTCTGACTTGAACGGGGAGTATTGTTCCTCCAGAGATGGAGGCATGGTTTTCTTCTGCTTCCAGGGGCGCGACTCTTTTGAACATTCGATTTGACTCTGTTTTAACTCGGCAATGTCAATTCTTTTTCAAGGCAATGTGAATCGTCACCGGTTATCTGGCACCAGCTTGTTTTCAAGACATGTCGTCTCTCCAGCTCAACCGCCATGCCATTATCCACACAAAACAGCGAGGAGCCCATTGAAAGGGCTTACAGACCGATTCGGCTCATTTGAGGGTGCTGAAGTGTAAAAGCCTGGAATAGCTGGTATATTCTATTTCAGGCATCGGGCAGGAGGTCAACAATGTCATTAGACATCGAAACTGAAACCTTGTCTCCATGGTGGAGAGTTTCCGTGATTCTCGTATTGATAATCGGATTTTCCATCCTGATTTGGATAGCCGTCAGGGCTTACAACGATGCGCCGCCGATCCCGGACAGGGTCGTGAACGCCGAGGGTGAAACCGTATTCAGCGGTGCAGACATACTGGCCGGACAACAGGTCTTCCTCAAGTACGGACTTATGGAAAATGGCTCCATCTGGGGGCACGGCGCATACCTTGGCCCTGATTTCTCCGCCGAATACCTGCATACCTTGGCCCTGGATGCAGGCGAAATGCTTGCCCGTAAGAATTTCCGGCAGGGGCTGATGGAATTGTCCCCTATCGAAAGGGAGACCGTCAACGCTGAAGTCCGGCGCCTGCTCAAGGAGAACCGCTATTCTGCCGAAACCCGCACACTAGTCTACTCTCCCGAAGAAATTGCTTCGTTCAATGGCCAAGTGGCAAAATGGACGTCTTATTTTCTGAACCCCTCGGCAAACGGCGGACTGATGATGGAACAAGTTAAAAACCCTGTGGAACTCCGTCAACTGACAGCCTTTTTCGCCTGGTCGGCTTGGGCTTCTGTGGCAAACCGCCCTGGGAAAACCTACTCTTATACAAATAACTTCCCTTATGACCCCGCAGCTGGCAACACACCCGGCAACGCCTCCATTTTATGGAGCGCACTGAGCCTCATAACCCTTCTTGGCGGCATAGCCGCGGTGTTGTTTGCCTTTGGAAAATTCAATTATCTCGGCTGGAAGGCAAGAGGGGAACATATCCGGCCCTTAGTGCCTCCCGGCACTGCAACGGCATCACAACGGGCGATCGTCAAGTATTTTCTTGCCGTTGCGTTCCTTTTTCTGTTGCAGGTCCTTGTCGGGGGGGCAACCGCGCACTACCGCGCCGACCCCTCCAGTTTTTTCGGCTTGGACATGACCCTGTACTTTCCTGGCAACATTTTTCGCACATGGCACCTGCAATTGTCCATTTTCTGGATAGCTACAGCCTATGTGGCGGGCGGGCTTTTTCTTGCAGGTTCATTGGGAGGAAGGGAGCCGAAAGGACAGGTCAGGGGCGTCAATCTTTTGTTCTGGACACTGATTGTGGTCGTATTCGGCAGCCTTCTGGGCGAGCTGCTCGGCGTCTATCAGCTGCTCGGAAATTTCTGGTTTTGGCTGGGCAACCAGGGTTGGGAATACCTCGACCTGGGGCGTGCCTGGCAACTCCTTCTGGCATTGGGTCTGGTTTTCTGGCTTTATCTCCTTTTCAGGGAGATCGGACCGGCTCGAAGAGATCCGGAACGAAATCAGATTTCGTCTCTGTTTCTTTTTACCGCCATAGCCATTCCCCTCTTTTACCTGCCGGCCATGTTTTTCGGCAGCGCCAGCAACTTCTCGGTGGTGGATAACTGGCGTTTCTGGATCATACATCTCTGGGTGGAAGGCTTTTTTGAGCTGTTCGCAACGGTAATGGTCGCCGTAATATTTTTCCAACTTGGCCTCATTACCCAGATCACCGCTTCACGGGTCGTGTATCTGGATGCCATCCTTTACCTCGGCAGCGGTATTGTCGGGACCGGACACCACTGGTACTGGTCCGGACAATCTACTGCCACCATGGCACTTGCGGCAATGTTCTCCGCAATGGAGGTCGTGCCACTCACACTGCTGACCCTCGATGCCTGGGACTTTATAAAAGTGACAAGATCGCAATGCGATACCTGCAACAGGGAGATGATTGTCCCTCACAAATGGACGTTCTATTTCCTTATAGCCGTTGGCTTTTGGAATTTCGTCGGCGCCGGGATTTTCGGTTTTCTCATAAATCTGCCTATAGTCAGTTATTTCGAGGTGGGTACCATGCTCACACCAAATCACGGCCATGCCGCGATGATGGGGGTATTCGGCATGTTGGCTATCGCGCTTATTGTTTTTGCCATACGGCAGATATCAACGGATGATCAATGGATGAAAACGGAAAAATATATTCGGGTTTCATTCTGGGGGCTGAATGCGGGACTTGGTCTGATGGTTGTAACGAGTCTCTTCCCCGGGGGAGTGCTGCAGTTTGTGGATGTCTTGAACAACGGCTACTGGCATGCCAGGGGACCGGAGTTTCTGAATTCCATCAGGATTTTTGAATGGCTGCGCCTTCCTGCGGATATCATTTTTATTGCTCTGGGCGCTTTCCCCCTGCTGATCGCGTCATTTCTGACCTGGCGATCCTTTAGAGAGAATTCCCAGGCGTAATAGACTACCTCTCTTTTTCCGGCTTTCCCTTAGTAGCGTAGATATCTTTGCCAGGCTCCATCTTTTTCACTGGTCCGGGGCACGGTCAATAGCGTTTCTCGTGCGGTGACAAAATGTATACCCTCTGGGGGGTCGCCTGACAGACTTCGCAGGGGTAGGAAGAATGATAATCTTATCCGTACGTACGAACAAATCAGGTTTTATATATCCAGATTCGATACGTTGAGCGCGTTATGTTCGATGAAATCCCGACGCGGCTCCACCTGGTCGCCCATGAGCACGGTGAAGACGTTGTCCGCCTCCACGGCGTCCTCGATCTTCACCTGGAGCAGGGTCCGGTTGGTCGGCTCCATGGTGGTCTCCCAGAGCTGGTCGGGGTTCATCTCGCCCAGACCTTTGTAGCGCTGGATGTTGAGGCCCTTCTTGGCGCTCTCCATGAAGAAGGAGAGGAGCTCCAGCCCTATGCTGGTTGAAAACAGTTCCTTCCCTTCGCTGGACACCACGGCCCGGCCGCTGCCGAAGATGTCCCGCACCTTGCGGAAACTGTCGTACAGCAGACCGTATTCGTAGGAGCCGAGCAGGTCCACCGTGTGGCTGTCCAGGGCTATGCGCAGGTTGTCGAGCCGGACGATGATGCGACCGTCCGGCATTACCGTGGCGTCGGCGCCCGGATACACATCGGCGATGTTGACCAGGCGCGGCGCCAGCCCCTCCAGGTCCTCGATGCCGCCCCGGATTCCGAGCCGGAGCAGGACCCTCACCAGGTCTTCGTTGATTCCCTTTCTGACGAACTTGTCCAGCAGGGTCCGGTATTCGACCAGCTGCCTGAGGAGGGGGATGATCTGTTTGCCGGTGTAGCTCTTGGAGCCGTCCTCCAGGAACAGGGTCATGTCCTCGGTTCCCTCCTCCAGCAGGTAGTTCTGCATGGCCGCCTCGTTGCGCAGGTACAGCTCCTTCTTTCCCCGCTTGACCTTGTAGAGGGGGGGCTGGGCGATGTAGAGGTGGCCCCGCTCCACGATTTGAGGCATCTGGCGGAAGAAGAAGGTGAGCAGCAGGGTGAGGATGTGGGAGCCGTCAACGTCGGCGTCGGTCATGACGATGATGCGGTGGTAGCGAAGCTTCGCTATGTCGAAATCGACCTTTCCGATGCCGGTGCCAAGGGCCGTGATCAGGGTACCGATCTCCTGGGAGGAAAGCATCTTGTCGAAGCGGGCCTTCTCCACGTTCAGTATCTTTCCCTTGAGGGGGAGTATTGCCTGGAACTTGCGGTCCCGCCCCTGCTTGGCGCTCCCGCCGGCGGAGTCGCCCTCCACCAGGTAGAGCTCGCACAGGGCCGGGTCGCGCTCCTGGCAGTCGGCAAGCTTGCCCGGGAGGTTGGAGATGTCCAGGGCGCCCTTGCGCCGAGTCAGCTCCCGGGCCCTGCGGGCCGCCTCCCGGGCCCGGGCCGCGTCGATGGACTTCTCCAGGATCCGCTTGGCGATGGCCGGATTCTCCTCCAGGAACAGGGCGAGCTTCTCGTTCATCAGCGATTCCACGTACCCCTTTACCTCGGAGTTTCCCAGCTTGGTCTTGGTCTGGCCCTCGAACTGGGGCTGGGGGATCTTCACTGAGATGACCGCCGTGAGCCCCTCCCGCAGGTCCTCGCCGGAGATGGAGACCTTGACGTTCTTGAGCAGGTTGTTGTTGGCGGCGTAGCTGTTCATGGTCCTGGTGAGCGCGGCCCGGAAGCCGACCAGGTGGGTGCCCCCCTCATGGGTATTGATGTTGTTGGCGAACGAAAATACCTTCTCGTCGTAGGAATCGTTGTACTGGATGGCGATCTCCATGTCGACGCCCGACTTTTCGCCCCGGATGTAGATAGGTTTCGGATGGAGTGGGGTGCGGTTCCTGTTCAGGAATTCCACAAAGGAGACGATCCCTCCTTCATAGTGGAACTCGTGCCGTTTGCCGTCTTCCCGTTCGTCGGCGATGGTAATTTTCACGCCGGCATTGAGAAACGCCAGCTCCCGCAGCCGCTGGGACAGGACGTCGAAAGAGAACTCGGTGGTCTCGAATATCTCGGTGTCGGGCTTGAAGTTGATGGTGGTGCCGCGCTTCTTGGTCTCCCCCGCCACGGTCAGCGGCCCCTGGGGCTCGCCACGGCGGTAGGACTGCCGGAACAGCTTTCCGTCCCGCCGGATCTCCAGTTCCAGCTGGCCGGAGAGGGCGTTCACCACCGAGACCCCCACGCCGTGCAGACCGCCGGAGACCTTGTAGGACGAGTTGTCGAACTTGCCGCCGGCATGGAGCACCGTCAGCACCACCTCGGCGGCCGACCTCCCCTCGGTCGGGTGGATGTCGGTCGGAATGCCGCGGCCGTTGTCCACCACCGTGACCGACCCGTCCAGGTGGATGATGACGTTGACCTCGTCGCAGTGACCGGCCAGGGCTTCGTCTATGGAGTTGTCCACTATCTCGTACACCAGGTGATGGAGTCCCTGGGAAGAAGTGGAACCGATGTACATGGCAGGACGCTTCCGCACCGCTGCGAGCCCTTCGAGAACCTTGATCTTGTCGGCACCATAATCGTTTGTGACGTTGTCAGACATGCGCTACCTCAGTGAAAACCCTTCCGTCGTGCACCGGAAAGGTGGAATAGTTGCGAATCCCGGACAGATGTATATTGTCCAGGCCGGTGGTGGTGATGAAAACCTGCATATCCTTTTCCCTCAGAAACCTCATAAAATTGCCGTTCCGATCCCGGTCCAGCTCGGAGGTCATGTCGTCCAGCAGCAGGAGGGGAGGGTTGCCCCACCTTCGCTTCAGGTACTCGATCTCCGCCATCTTCAGGGCAAGGACGAAGCTGCGCTGCTCCCCCTGGGATGCGTGGTGACTCAACGGCCTGTTGTTCAGCAGGCACTCCAGGTCGTCCCGGTGCGGGCCGGTCAGGGTCGTTCCCCTGCGGAGCTCTTCCGGAATCCTCTTTTCCAGGGTGTCCCTGAGGGAGCGGGCAAGGGCCGCAACGGAGCGGTCCGGCGTATCCGCCCGGGACCGGTAGCGGATCAGCGCTTCCTCTCCGGCACCGGCGATGCGACGGTAAAACTCGCCCAGAAGTCCGCATATCTCGTCCGTAAACGACTCCCTCTTCACCATCAGGCGGGCGCCGGTATCGGCCAGCCTTTCCGTCCAGGCGTCCAGACCGTCACGCTCTCCCAGCTTCAGGAGGGCGTTGCGGTTTTTCAGGGTGCGGCAGTACTCGTGGTGAATGGAGAGATAGCCGGTGTCTCCACTGAATACCGCCCGGTCCAGATACCTGCGCCGGACCTCCGGCAACCCCCGGACCATGGCTATGTCCTCGGGTGAAAACACCACCATGTTGAGGTTGCCGAAGAAATCGGAAGGGCGGACCACCGGTTTGCCGTCGATAAAGGCCTTTTTACCGGATTCCATGATGGACAGGGCGATCTCGCGGCTGACGGAGCCCCTGAATCCCCTCCCCTTGATGAGGGAGGAGGTTGAGCCGTACGTTATCAGGTCGCCGTTTCTCCCCATCCGGAACGATTTCATGGTCCCGAGCAGGAATATGGACTCGAGCAGATTCGTCTTTCCCTGGGCGTTTTTCCCGACAATGATGTTGAATCTGTCACTGAAGGAGAGTTCGGCTTCCCTGATGTTTCTGAATGAACGAATCTGGATAGTGTCTAATTTCATGAAACAGTCGCGGCATGAAAAAGGCCGCTCCGTACGAGAGGCCTTTCCTCGGGCTTCCGTTGTCGGAGCAGCGCGGCGGTCAGACCCGCATCGGCATGATGACCGAGAGAAACCCTTTTCCCTGGTGCGGCTTCAGCACCGCGGGAGACAGTTCGTCCTTCAGTTCCAGATTCACCGACTCCTCCCCGATGGCGGACAGGACGTCGATGAGGTAGCGGGCGTTGAACCGGATGGATATGTCCGGTCCCGTATAGTCAACCTCCAGGGTCTCCCTGGCGTCACCCAGCTCCGGGTTGCTGGCCGAGATCTCCATGACGCCGTCCTTCAGCTCCATCATGATCCCCTTGAATTTCTCGCTGGAGAGGATCGACATCCTGCGGAGCGAATGGAAGAAGTCCTCCCGGTTGATGGTGACGCTCTTGTCGTTGTCGGACGGGAGCACCCTGGTGTAGTCGGGGAAGTAACCGTCCACCAGCCTCATGAGCACCAACGTATCGTTCTTCTTCAGGACTGAACTGTTGTCCAGGAACGAGAGCATTATCTCGTCGTCATCGTCTTCCGTGAGCTTCTTCAGTTCGAATATCCCCTTTTTCGGGAAGATGACGCCGTTTTTCAGGTCGCTGGACGAGACCGGAGGAATCTCCCGTTCGGCCATGGAGAGGCGATGGCCGTCGGTGGCGACCATCCGCAGTATGGTTCCGGATTCCTGCTCCATCGCCTTGACGAAGATCCCGTTGAGGTTGTACTTGGTCTCGTCATGGCAGATGGCAAAGGAGGTCATTTCCACCATTTCCCGCATGAGCGAGCCGTTCAACCTGATAAAGGTGTTGTCGTTGATGGCGGGGAAAAAAGGAAATTCTTCCGGGGACAGGCCGACCAGGTTGAAGTGTGCCTTGCCGCAACGGAGGTCGACCCAGTCGTTTTCCCTGGTGGAGAAACGGATCTCGGCTTCCGGCAGCTCCTTGATAATCTCATAGAGCTTCTTGGCGGAAACGGTAATCCTTCCCTCCTTCACCACGTCCGCCGGGTAGGAGCTCTTCATTCCCACCTCCAGATCGGTGGCAACGATGTCTATTCTCTCGGGATGTGCGTCTATCAGCACGTTGGAGAGGATAGGCATGGTCTTCCTGTTTTCGACGATCCCCTGAACCCGCTGTAACGCTTTGAGAAAGTTGTCTTTGGCGATGGCGAATTCCATGATACCTCCGGTAGAAAAGCAGGTAAACGACTATTGACTATTGTTTTTTTAAGAAGTTCAGTAGTAAAAAGTAGCTGCTGTGGATTTGTTGAAAATCGGTTTATGGCCCGTACGGCAAGGTTTTCGGGCTGTTGAAAAAAATGTTCGTACGGGATGCGTTGCGGCGAGTTTATCAACAGCGGGAAATTTTTTCCACAGATCTCTTTCCCTTACCCACAACTTATCCGCTCTATTCCAACAGGCCGCGCCTGATGGTCTCAACGGTATTTTTCAGCTCGTTATCCGAGGAAACGAGCCTGGTAATCTTCTTGAAGGAATGGATGATCGTGGAGTGATCCTTCCCCCCGAATTTTTCGCCAATCTCCGGATAGGAGGACTTGGTGAGTTCCCGGCAGAGAAAAATTGCTATCTGGCGCGGTATGACCACCGTCTTCAGGCGCTTGTCCGACTTCAGGTCCGATACCTTGATATTGAAATACTCGGAGACGAATTTCTGGATCATCTCCACGGATATTTCGCGGTTTTTCTCAACGATGATGTCCTTCAGGACCTCCTTGGCCATGGATAGGGTAATCTCGTTGCCGGTGAGGCTAGCGAACGCGCCGAGGCGGATCAGCATCCCCTCCAGTTCGCGGATGTTGCTGGTGGAGCTGGAGGCAAGGAACAGGGCCACGTCGTCGGGCAGCAGGATGTGGTCGATTTCCGATTTCTTCTTTAAGATAGCCACCTTTGTTTCCATATCGGGCGGCTGAATGTCGGCGATGAGACCCCATTCGAAACGGGAGCGGAGCCGTTGCTCAAGCCCTGCCATGTCCTTGGGGAACTTGTCAGAGGTGACAACTATCTGCTTATGGGATTCGTGGAGGGAATTAAAGGTGTGGAAGAATTCTTCCTGGGTGGCCTCCTTACCGGCCATGAACTGGATATCGTCGATCAACAAAACATCCATACTTCTGAATTTATTACGGAACTCCTCCATTTTCTTGTAACGGATGCAGTTGATCATCTCGTTCATGAATTTTTCGGAGGTATAGAGGCAGACGCGCGCCGAGCTGTTGACTCCCTGGATGTAATTGCCGATGGCGGTGAGGAGATGGGTCTTGCCGAGACCGACACCGCCGTAGATGAACAGGGGATTGTAATTAGTTGCAGGCTTGTTCGCCACCGCCTGGGCCGCTGCGTGTGCGAACTGGTTTCCCGCACCACAGACAAAGGTCTCGAAGGTGTATTTCGGGTTGAGATTGGAACAGAAGTCCGGATTGACCCGGTTGTCCTGTGAAACTGCCGGCTCCTGGAAAGGGACGGAGTCGACCGGCGGTGATGGGGTATCCTGCGCTCCCTTGGGGGAGATGCGCATTTCAACGACGATTTTTTTCTGAAGGATGGCGGAAACCGCCTCTTCGATCATTGACAGGTAGTTTTCCCTGACCATTTCCCTGAAGAAATTGTTGGGAGCCTCCAGATACAGCACGCTCCCTTGCGCGTCAAGGAAATTGAGCGGCTGGATCCAGGTGGTGAAGGTGTGGGGAGTAAGGACCTTCTCCATATTGGAAAGAACTTCAAGCCAAACCTTTTCCATAGAACAAATCTTCTCGAGCCGGGGAAGGTTTATAAACAGTTTTTTCAACAGTTGTTGAAAAACCGAATATATTAATAAAATTGGAAGGTTACAAGGATTAATGGATCCGGGGAGCAGAGCTTTTTCCCCAGCCGGGAAGTTATGAACACTACCAGAGACGCCTCTAATTTGCAAGGCTAATTTTTCCGCGGAAAGTAAATTTCAGCTTGACAATAAGCTCTGGTTACAGTTAAAAATAACATTTCTCTTTACACGAAGATCAATCCGTACCAGGGGAGTCTGCGAATATGAAAAGAACCTTTCAGCCAAGCAATATTTCGAGAAAAAGAACCCACGGCTTTCTTGTCCGCATGTCCACCAAGAACGGCAGGCTGGTAATCAAGCGGCGACGCGCCAAGGGGCGGAAGAGACTGTCTGTCTCCATCGCGAGCAAGTAAGGTATTGTGGATAATTCCCTTCGCGGGGAAGACAAGCTCCTTAAGCGGAGGGATTATGAGCATCTTTCCGCTTCGGGAAAGAAGTTTCACACGCCCCATTTCATCGTGGTCTGGTCCGAGGACGGCGTAGGCCGCGCCAGGATCGGGATAACCGTGAGCCGCAGGGTTGGAAACGCAGTGACGCGGAACCGGGTCAAGAGGCTCGTCCGCGAGTACTTCAGGCTCCACAAGCACTGCTTTATCGCTGCCGATTTCAACATCATCGCGAAAAGGGGCGCCGAGAATCTGACTTTTCATGAACTTTGCACCGAGTTGGAAAAGGCTGTCCAGCGCATCCGGAATCTGAAATGATCAAACGGTTGCTGATCAAGACAATCGGTCTGTATCAGAAGTTTGTTTCCCCCTTTCTGGTGAACGCCTGTCGTTTTTATCCCACCTGTTCCCACTATTCCATACAATCGCTGGAAAAGCACGGCCTTTTCAAGGGTATCGTCCTCACGTGCGCAAGGCTCCTCAAGTGTCATCCCTTTCATCCGGGTGGCTACGATCCCGTACCCTAGCCCGTAGGAGTTTTCATGGAAAAACGAGCGTTAATCGCGGTAGTGCTCTCACTGGGATTTTTTTATCTCTATTCCATGCTGTTTCCGGCACCGGAGAAGAAGGCCGTCCAAAAACCGGTTCAGCAGTCGGTCTCTGCCGCTTCACAGACAGTCAGCCCTCCCCCGCTCCGGCAGCCCGTGACCCCGGTTTCCATCCAGTCCAAAGACATTGTCGTGGAGACGGACCTGTACACGGCGGTCTTCACCAGCCAGGGCGCGGCCCTCAAAAGCCTGGTACTGAAACAGTACCGGGAGACATCCGGTCATGACGGAAAACCGGTCCAGCTGGTTTCGGAGACAAACGCCCAAGGGTTCGGGCTCAAGACCGAGTCGTCCGCCCTTGGTCTCTCTGCTGCGGCCGTCTACGCCGAGAGCGCCGATTCTCTCAGCGTCTCGGGCACGGACAGAAAAACCCTGGAGTTTCACTGGACTTCTCCCCAGGGCGTTACAGTCACCAAGAACTATACGTTTACGGGTAACGGCTATGCCATTCTGCTGGACACTAGGGTAACAAACAGCAGTGCGGCCAAGATTTCCGGCGCGCTGAATCTGGTCCTGCCGTATCCGTCTCAACCCAGGAGCAAGGAGAGCCGTTTCGAGGTCAACGGCGCAGTGACCCTGGACAATGGAAAATTTTTAACGGTTCCGGTCAAGGATATAGCTGAAAAACCGAAGAATTTCGATGCAGGCGTAGCCTGGACCGGTTATGCCGACAAGTATTTTCTGTCAGCGGTGCTCGCCCAGGACAACAGCATCGGTACGGTGCACATAGGCAAGGGAGCCGGAAGCTACATAGATACCACCATAGCTTCCCCCCCCTTCGAGCTTCTCCCGGGTCAGACCAGCTCGATCGGTTACCGTCTCTTCTTCGGACCGAAAGACGTGGACATTCTGAAGGCACAGGGGCAGGGGCTCGAGAGCTCGCTGGACCTGGGCTGGTTTGAGGCCATCGCCAAGCCGCTCCTCTATACCCTGAAATTCTTTTATAAATACACGCACAATTACGGCATCGCCATCATAATCATAACCGTGATTATCAAGCTGCTGTTCTTCCCGCTCACCCACAAGAGCTACAAGTCCATGAAGGACATGCAGAAGCTTCAGCCGAAGATGAACGAGCTGAAGGAAAAGTACAAGGACGACCGCGAGTCCATGAACCGGGCGGTGATGGAGCTCTACCGCACCAACAAGGTCAACCCCCTTGGGGGATGCCTGCCGATGCTGGTCCAGATTCCGGTCTTTTTCGCCCTGTACAAGGCCCTGATGTACTCCATCGAGCTCCGCCACGCCCCGTTCATGCTCTGGATAACCGACCTGTCCGCCAAGGACCCTTACTACGTCACCCCGATCGTCATGGGCGCGACCATGTTCATCCAGCAGAAGATGACCCCGTCCTCCATGGATCCTATCCAGGCCAAGATGATGCTGGCGCTTCCCATCGTCTTCACCTTCATGTTCCTGAACTTTCCGTCGGGCCTGGTCATCTACTGGTTGGTCAACAACATCCTCACCATAGGGCAGCAGGTCTACATCAACCGGACGGTTAAGGATTGAGGGATCAGACAGGGATGTACCGGAAAGACACGATAGCCGCCATCAGCACTCCGGTAGGCGAGGGGGGAATAGGTATCGTTCGGGTGAGCGGGGCCGAAGCGGAACTGGTGGCGGCCAGGATATTCAGCAAGAAAGGGAGCGGTGGCCTTGAGAGCCACCGCTTTTATTATGGGGAGATCCGGGATCCGGACAACGGCGAGGTTGTCGACGAGGCGATGGCGGTTCTCATGCGCGCGCCCCGCTCCTATACCCGCGAAGACGTGCTGGAGATCCAGTGTCACGGTGGATACCTGCTGGTACGGAAGGTGCTGGAGCTGGTCCTCCGGCACGGCGCCCGACCGGCCGAGCCGGGGGAGTTCACCAGGAGGGCCTTTCTCAACGGCCGGATAGACCTCCTCCAGGCCGAGGCGGTCATGGAGGTGATTCGGGGCAAGACCGAGGCCGCCCTGGCCCTGGCCCAGCACCAGCGCGAAGGGCTCCTGTCGCGGAGGATCGATCGGGTCAAGCAGGGGATCGTCACCTCCCTGGCCTTCATCGAGGCGTACCTGGATTTTCCCGAAGACGACATCGTGCTCCCCGACTGCCGGGAGATCGAGTCAGCAGTCCGCGAGTCGCTGGTCCGCATCGACGAGCTGCTGGACGGATTCGGCCAGGGAAAGGTCATCCGCGAGGGGGTGTCGGTCCTCATAGCCGGCAAGCCGAACGTGGGCAAGTCCAGCCTGCTGAATACCCTGCTGCGGGAAAAGCGCGCCATCGTCACCTCGGTTCCCGGCACCACCCGGGACATCATCGAGGAGGTCGTGAACATCAAGGGGCTGCCGGTCACGCTCCTCGATACGGCCGGGATCCGCGACACCGAGGACGAGATAGAGCAGGAGGGGATGCGGTTGACCCTGGAGAAAATCCCGCTGGCGGACCTGATACTCTTTGTCGTGGACGCCTCCAGGCCTTTTGATAATGAAGATATGTTAATAATGCATGCGGTTGCAGGTCGTACCTTCATCTTGGTGTGTAACAAGTCCGACCTGCCGTCGGTCGCCGACCTGCCGGAAGGGCTGAAAGCCGCCAACACGGTCACGATCTCGGCCAGAAGCGGAGCCGGGATCGACGATCTCCGCGAGGCCATTTTTTCGCTCTTCATCCGCGGCGCCGCACTGGACGGCAGGGAATTCACCGCTCTGTCGCAGGTCCGGCACCGGGATGCCCTCGAACGGGCGAAGCGTCATCTCCAGTCGTTTCTCCGTGCCTTCCAGGCCGGGACGGCCCTGGAGTTCGTTGCCCTCGACCTGCGCGATGCCCTGGGCGCGCTCGGCGAAGTGACCGGAGAGACTACACCGGACGACATTCTGGACCAGATTTTTTCCAGATTCTGCATCGGTAAGTAGCAAACGTTCCACGTGGAACATGGCTCATAAAGGCCCTGTTTAAGGCCTTTCGCAGAATGAATGCAAACTGATCATGCTGCGTGGGAAAAGAGGGGAAGGTTGTATTTAAGAGACGCACAGCCGAGTTCGTTTTCGAGGTAATGCGGTGGTTGTCTATCAAAAACACTACGACATCATAGTGGTCGGGGCCGGGCACGCCGGGTGCGAGGCGGCCCTGGCCGGCGCGCGCATGGGATGCAGCACGCTGCTGCTGTCCATCAACCTGGACGCCGTAGCGCTCATGTCCTGCAACCCTGCCATCGGCGGACTGGCAAAGGGGCACCTGGTCAAGGAGATCGACGCCCTGGGGGGCGAGATGGCGAAGAACATCGACGCCACCGGTATCCAGTTCCGTATCCTGAACACCAGAAAGGGGCCGGCGGTCAGGGCCTCCCGCGCCCAGGCCGACAAACAGCTCTACCGGCTGCGCATGAAGCGGGTCCTGGAAAACCAGGAAAACCTCTCCATGAAGCAGGGGGAGGTGACCGGCCTGTACGTGGAGAACGGAACTGTACTCGGAGTGGACACCAGGGTCGGGGTCCGTTTCATGGGAGAGACCGTCATCCTCACCACCGGCACCTTTCTCAGGGGCCTCATCCATGTGGGCCTGACCAGATACGCGGGAGGCCGTGCCGGCGATCTGCCGGCTGAGGGACTTTCTGATTCGCTCCGTGAATTCGGGTTCGAGATCGGACGGCTCAAGACCGGTACCCCTGCCAGACTGGACGGCCGCACCATCGACTTCAGCCGTCTTGAGGTCCAGCACGGCGACGACCCGCCGGTCCCGTTTTCCTTTTCGACGGAGCGGATCGACCGGCCCCAGCTGCCGTGCCACATTGCCTACACCAACCAGCGCACCCACGATATCATCCGGGCTAATCTGGACCGCTCCCCGCTCTACGGCGGGGTCATTGAGGGAGTCGGGCCGCGCTACTGCCCCTCCATTGAGGACAAGGTGGTCCGCTTCCCGGAAAAGGAGCGGCACCAGACCTTTCTGGAGCCGGAGGGGGCCGACACGGTGGAGATCTATCCGAGCGGCCTTTCCACCTCGCTTCCCATCGACGTACAGTTTTCCCTGTACCGCTCTATCGAGGGTCTGGAACAGGTCGAGATCGTACGCCCGGCCTATGCCATCGAGTATGACTACGTGGATCCGATCCAGATCCATGCCTCCCTGGAGACCAAGCCGGTCAGGAACCTGTACCACGCGGGTCAGATCAACGGCACCTCCGGCTACGAGGAGGCGGCCGCCCAGGGGCTGATGGCAGGGATCAATGCGGCTCTCAGGGTCAAGGGGAGAGATCCGCTGGTGCTGGGAAGAGGAGAAGCGTACATCGGAGTGCTGATCGACGATCTCGTCACCCTTGGTACCAGGGAGCCCTACCGAATGTTCACTTCCCGGGCCGAGTACCGCCTGCTGCTGCGGGAGGACAACTCGGATCTCAGGCTCAGGGAAAAGGGGTCCGCGGTGGGGCTTGTCCCCGAGGAGGATTATCAAAGGTTTCAGGAAAAGAGAAAGATGATCGGCGAGGAGCTGGAGCGGTTGAAAACGACGCGGCTCGCGCCGACGGATGCGGACCCTGCCTTTCTGGAGGAACACGGACTTGGGGAACTGCAGAACGCCTTAAGCTACGAGCAGTTGCTCCGCAGACCTGAATTTTCCTACAGGGATCTGGAAAGGATCGACATCGGCTGCCGCGGTCTCCCGGAAGCGGTCCGGGAGCAGGTGGAGATCCAGATCAAGTACCAGGGATACATCGACCGTCAGCTGCAGCAGATTGACCGCTCCGCCAAGTTGGAATCCAGCAGGATTCCTGAAGGTTTCGATTACGGCACCCTCAAGGGGCTTTCCAGCGAGGTCCGGGAAAAGCTGATCCGGTTCCGGCCCGATACCCTGGGCCAGGCGTCCCGCATCCAGGGGATCACGCCGGCCGCCATCTCCATACTCTCGGTAGCCATCAAGGCGGGACGGGGAAAATGAACCGGGGGTCGTCGGAACTCCTCGAAAGGTGTGCGGCCGAGCTGGGGATAGAGATCGGTCCCAACGAGCTCGGCCGGTTCGGCAGCTTCGCCGGCGAGCTGAAAAAGTGGAACCGCAAGGTAAACCTCACCGCCATCAGGGATGACCGGGACATCGTGATCAAGCACTTTGCCGACTCCCTGACCCTGCTCCGCACGGTCACACAGACCGGATCGCTGCTGGACCTGGGCTCCGGCGGCGGCTTCCCCGCCATACCCCTCAAGATCATGCTTCCAAAACTGTCGGTCGTCTCGGTGGAGGCGGTGGAGAAAAAGATCCTGTTCCAGCGCCACGTGGCCAGGCTTCTTCATCTGCACGACTTTGCCGCGCTCCATGTGCGGGGCGAGGAGCTGGCGAAAAATTACGCCTCCCATTTCGACTGTGTCGTGTCCAGGGCATTTTCCGATCTGCCCTACTTCGTCACCCTTGCGCTCCCCCTCCTCAAGGATTCCGGTCGCATCATCGCCATGAAGGGGAAGGAGGGGAGGGAAGAGGCTGAGACGGCCGGAAAACAACTGGCCGACCTGGGCGCCGGGGTCATCGATTGCATCCGTCTCAAGCTTCCGGTCAGCGGTGATGTCAGGTATCTGGTGGTCATGGGAAAAGTCGGCGCAAAAAACATTCGGTAAAGTGAATTTCGTAATAAACAGGCGTAAAATTCCTTTACGCCGACTTGTGGCATGAGAGAAGGTCTAAACATGGGGTCGTTGCAGAAAACCCATTAGAAGCGAAATTTAGAAGCCTGTTTTTTGGGCAGTTTCAAAATTAGCCGTACCTGGCCGTTCACCAGCAACACTCGCCAACCGTCCGGCAGACGAGCACTCCTCTCCTCGGTCGAACGCTTTGGCTGGGCGCGGTTGAGAGTTCTTTCTGGTCCCAAGCGCAACGGATTACTTTCTTGATAACGGGTAAACCGCTGACACTTCTCCCAGCCTGTCACCCGAGAAGCACCACATGTTCCATCCCAGCCGCGGACCGTGCGAGTCGCCGAGACGTATCGGTTCGGCCTCGCCGGCTGCCAGGACCAGCTCAAGATCGAATTCCAGTGGAGTCGTGACGTACATCCTCACAAGGGCGGCCAGTTGTTCGCGGCGGGAGGCGCCCGGCAGAAAAGAGTCAAACTCGCTTTTCGTCAGTGTTCCAATCCGAATGCGGAATTTTCCCGACCGGTCCACCACCTCTTTCCCCAGGAATGTGTCCACCCCAAGACGGCAATTGGCCATCCCTATACGCATGCGCTGGTCAGGAGGAATCGGGACATTCCGCCGTATGCACTGGATAACGGAAATCCGGTCCATCCCCATGGCGTCACGCAAGAGAATTTCCAAGCCAGCAGCGGAACGCGGAAACATGGTCAGGAGCCCGATATAACGCGCAAGCGACCAGGCATCCGGCAGCCATTCCACGGGTCCCTGTTCACCCAATCCCGCAAGGCAGAGGAGCTTTTCCCTCTCCCCCCGGTCCTGCTCCTCCTCCACCCTTATGAACATGCGGTACTTGCACCAGCAATGAAAATAGAGGGAATAAAGCCTTTGATGTATTATGTCCAGAAAGGCGCGACAGGCAGCACTGTCTTCCGGATCCTCCTCCATGAGATCCTCCGTATAGAAGGTGGGGAGGGGGGACGTCGATCCGTACAGTCCCATGAAGGTGGCCGTCACCAGGAAACCGGCTCCGTCAACGCCTTCAGGTTCGATTTGAGCCACATCCGAGGCCGGAAAGACCAGAGAGAGTTCGGGCCGGACGCGTACACGGCCCTGATCCAGTGCTCCTGGGCCGAGGAGGGCGTGCATAAGGCGCATGACCTGCACGAAGGAAAACCGGTGACCGTTATGGAGCAGGTCGTTGATCAGAGCAGGGGCTGATGTCCGAGTCGTGGCGGCCATTGGAAGCTCTCTCCTTTCAGATCCTCATATATTGTGATCCGGGTGAAGGTGTTGATGGATGCGCATATCCCCAGGAACCGGTCCAGCACGCATCCGAACAGGAACAGGTCTCCCGGCCCGGCGAAATGGTCCTGACGCAGTCTGAGCCTGACTTCACGGCCACGCATCATGACCCCGCCGACGAGGCGGTCGCACGGCTGTTCCTGTACCTCTTCTATTCCGGCGATCCTTTTCCTGTTGGCGGCGACCACGGGGGTTTGCCGGTTCTCGGGAAACAGGTACAGCTCAAGGGCCGACCGGAGGTTTGCCGCATTTGCCAGGGTTAGGTAGTTGATTGCCAGGTGGGATGTGAGCCGCCAGGGGAGACCGGGCTCCAGGGGGGGCAGAACCGCCGGCGTTACATTGGTGATGTTCCGAAACGATACGTTGGCCGGCGTGTCATCGGTTTGTACGCACACATCTCCAATCCGGAGCCTTTCCGGCAGGGTACCGTTGGTGCAGGTCAGACCGATGGTCAGGGTTTCGTTTGCCGGTGGAATGCATCCTTGCGGGTATGACACGGTGAGATAGACGTCGTAGCCGGCGCGGACCGGCGACCTTTGCAGGCTTGTGTGGAAGGCCGGTGCGTTCCCGCCAGCGGAGTGGAACAGCTCGAACGGGGC
>Ga0228535_1000862_pt1 | contig 65794 bp, 52 predicted proteins | sample SJ1metagenome_FD_168457 | JGI IMG/M metagenome (GOLD analysis project Ga0228535, IMG submission 168457) | Enriched culture of PCE-dechlorinating microbial communities from Ithaca, New York, USA - SJ1 | ecosystem: Engineered > Modeled > Simulated communities (microbial... > Unclassified | place...
TCGTAATGGTCCCCCAGCCGCCGGTTCACCCGCTCGATGGGGATATCGCTCAGACCGGCCTCATCCAGCAGCCGGCGGGCCACTTCCGCTCCCGTCAGGTTGCCCCGCGACCGGACCCGCAGGTAACGGGCGAAAGTGCTGCTCACCATCGACTGCGCGTACATGGCGAACAGCAGGGCCGGCAGCACCAACAGGATATATGAACTGTCGTAAAAGAAGTACGGCACACTAATCACTCCTTTGCCTTAATAACACCGGTCACGTTTAAGACCGGGAGGGATTTTCCCAGGTCACGGCCAAATCGTCACCGGCAAGATCAATCCGCACCCGGGCACCGTCGATAATCTCGCCGCCGAGGAGTGACCGGGCCAGCCGCGTCTCCAGGTGCTTTTCGATAAACCGCCGCAGCGGTCTGGCTCCGAAGACGGGATCGTAACCGCCCCGGGCCAGATACTCCTTTGCCGCCGGTGTCAGCTCGAGTTTGATCTGCCGGCCGGCCAGCCGCGCTTGAAGATCGGCCAGCATCAAATCAACGATTTGGGTTATCTCTCCCGCCGTCAGCGGCTTGAAGATAATGATATCGTCGACCCGGTTCAAAAATTCCGGGCGGAAATAGTGGCGCAGTTCCTGCAGTACCGACTCCCGCGCCGCCGTCGTCAGCTCCCCGCCGGCGTCGATGCCCTCCAGCAGATATTCAGAGCCGATGTTGGAGGTCATAATGATAATGCAGTTCTTAAAATCCACCGTTCTTCCCTGCGCATCGGTTATCCTGCCGTCGTCCAAAATTTGCAGCAGGATATTGAAGACATCGCGGTGCGCCTTTTCGATTTCATCAAAGAGCAGGACGGTATAAGGCTTACGGCGCACCGCCTCCGTCAACTGCCCGCCCTCCTCGAATCCCACATAGCCGGGCGGTGCCCCGACCAGGCGGGAAACGGCATGTTTCTCCATATATTCGCTCATGTCAATCCGCACAATGCTTTCTTCCGAGTCGAACAACGTCCGGGCCAGAGTTTTGGCCAGCTCGGTTTTTCCTACCCCAGTCGGACCGAGGAAGATAAAGGAACCAATCGGGCGCCGCGGGTCTTTGATGCCGGCCCGGGCCCGGATGATGGCGTCGGTGACTTTCTCCACGGCCTCATCCTGACCGACAACCCGCTGATGTAAAACCTGAGCGAGATTGAGCAGTTTTTCCCGCTCGCCTTCCATCAGCTTCGTGAGGGGAATTCCCGTCCAGCGGGAAATGATCTGGGCGATTTCATTTTCCGTCACCGCTTCCCGCAACAGATTGCCGGTACCGCCCTGAGCCGCCTTTGCTTCCGCGGCGCGCAGCCGTTTCTCGATATCCGGCAGCTGACCGTATTTCAGTTCGGCCGCCCGATTCAGATCGTATTCCCGTTCCGCACGTTCAATCGCCTGGTTAGTCTGCTCAAGCTCTTCCCGCAGTTTGCGGACGGCGGCAAGCGTATCTTTTTCGGCTTCCCACCCGGCCTTGAGCGCAGTAAACTTATCTTTCAGATCGGCGACTTCCTTCTGGATATGTGCAAGCCGTTCCTGGCTCGCCCGGTCTTTCTCTTTCCGCAGCGCCGCTTCCTCGATTTCCAGCTGCCGGACGCGGCGCCCGATTTCGTCCAACTCGGCCGGCAGCGAGTCCATTTCCGTCCGGATGAGAGCGCAGGCTTCATCAACCAGGTCGATGGCCTTGTCCGGCAGGAAGCGGTCGGAAATATACCGGTGCGAAAGCACTGCCGCCGTAACGAGAGCGCTGTCGTGGATTTTGACCCCGTGGAATACCTCGAAACGCTCTTGCAGACCGCGGAGGATCGAGATGGTATCCTCCACACCCGGTTCCTCGACCAGGACGGGCTGGAAACGGCGCTCCAGCGCGGCATCTTTTTCGATATATTTGCGGTATTCGTCCAGAGTCGTGGCGCCGATGCAGTGGAGTTCGCCGCGGGCCAGCATCGGCTTTAGCATGTTGCCGGCATCCATGGACCCTTCTGCCCGGCCGGCCCCGACGATGTTATGAATCTCGTCGATGAACAGAATAATCTGCCCCTCGCTTTCTTTCACCTCCCGGAGGACGGCTTTGAGCCTTTCTTCGAATTCGCCGCGGTACTTGGCTCCCGCCACGAGCGCTCCCAGGTCAAGGGCGAAAATCCGCTTTTCTTTGAGCCCTTCCGGGATGTCGCCCCGGACGATCCGGTGCGCCAAGCCTTCGACGATGGCCGTCTTGCCGACACCCGGTTCACCGATGAGCACCGGGTTGTTCTTCGTTTTACGGGAAAGAATCCGGATAACCAGGCGAATCTCGCCGTCCCGGCCGATCACCGGGTCGAGCTTGTTCGTCCGGGCGGCCTGAACCAGATCGTGACCATACTTGCTCAGCGCCTCGTAGGTTTCCTCCGGGTTCGCGCTCACCACCCGCTGGCTGCCGCGGACGTCCGAAAGAGCCTGCAGGAAGCGGTCCCGGTTAATCCCGGCAGCGGCGAGGGTTCGCCCGACGGGAGTATTGTCAGTTGCTGCGAGCAGAGCGAGGAAAATATGCTCGACCGAGACGTATTCGTCCTTAAATCGCTTCGCCTCATCCTCCGCCTTGGCCAGGGCGGAATTTACCGCCGGACTCACATACGTTTTTCCCGCTTCTTTTCCCGGCCCGGAAATCCGCGGTTTTCGCTCGACAAGGTTCCGAATCTCCTGACCGACTGCGGCGGCCGGGATGTCTATTTTCTGCAAGATTCGGGGCAGCAGCCCCTCCGGCTGTTCGAGCAAGGCCAGCAGCAGGTGTTCCGTATCAACCTCAGTATTGCCAAGGCGTGCCGCTTCCGTTTCCGCCTGGTGAATCGCCTCCAGCGATTTCTGAGTAAACTTTTCCAGGTTCATCTTTTCTCCCCCTTACCCTACCGCCCCCGCAGCCGCGCGATTTCCCGCTGCAGTCCGGCAATCTCGTTCAACAAATCCATCACCAGTCCGATACCGACCCAGTTAATCCCCAGGTCCTGCCGCAGCCGCAGCATCCGCCTCAGGTGCGGGATGCTCGCCGCGGAATAGACAGGTTGCTCCAAGCTGCCGCTGTATTCAAGCAAGCCTAATTCCGTGAGCCGCAACACCAGAGTCGGGTGGACTCCGGCAGCCGTCGCCAGTTCCGCCGGTCCGAGACAGGCCTCGTTTTCCGGACCAGGGCAGTGCAGGACAATTTTCCAGCTGGCCATATCAACTTCCCTCCCGTCCGCGGCGCGGATTGAACGTTGACAAAGCCGCCAGCTTTTCCACCAATGCTTTTTCTTCCGGCGTCAGAACGGTCGGAACGGCAATTTGCAGCAGCGCGTACAGATCCCCGTAACCGCTGCCCCGCGGCATGCCCTTTCCCCGCAGGCGAAAGCGCTGTCCGGTCTGAGCTCCGGCCGGAACCGTCATCATCACTTTCCCGTCCATGGTCGGCACTTCGACCTTGGCGCCCAGCATCGCTTCCCAGGGAGTAGCCTTCAGATCGGTAACCAAATCGTTTCCTTCCAGGCAAAACACGGGATGGGCGGCGAGGCGGACCGCCAAATAAAGGTCGCCGGCCGGACCGCCGCCCAATCCGGGCGAACCCTGACCGCGCAATCGTATTTTAGCTCCGTCCTGCACCCCCCGGGGAATCTTGACCTCGTATTCCTTAACCCGGCGGTCAACACTGCCGTCCGGCCGCCGTTCCGGCACCGCCAGTTGGATATGCTTCGTCGCTCCGCGGTAAGCTTCTTCCAGCGTCACCGGCAGATCAGCCTCACGGTCTCCTCCGGCCCGCTGTCTTAAATTATCCCGGCTGAAGCTGCTGAACCCCCCCGGCATACCGCCGAAGATAGCCGAGAAGAAATCACTGAAGTCCCCGATATCCCCCTCGAAACGGAAGCCTCCGGGAGCGCCGCCACCCGGCTGGCTCCCCTGGCCGTTGTCCCAGCCGGGTGGCGGGCTGAAATCCTGCCCGGCTCGCCAGTTGGCACCCAGTTTATCATACAATTGCCGCTTCTCCGGGTCGCGCAACACCTCGTAAGCCTCGTTGATTTCTTTGAAACGCTCGGCCGCATCGGTTGCTTTGTTCACATCCGGATGGAACTTGCGCGCCAGCTTCCGGAAAGCGGCCTGCACTTCCTTGGCAGTCGCGGTGCGGGAAATACCTAAGATTTCATAATAATCCTTATATTTAACGGCCAAGTCTGACCACCTCCGAAAATGGGGCCGGTCCCACCTATTTTGGTACCGGGGAAAGGGAGGGAAGGCGGGACCGGCCCCGGGAAAAAGCTATTTTTCTGTAAACTCGGCGTCAATCACTCCGTCATCATCCGGCGGCGCTGCCCCGGGCTGACCGGTCTCCGCAGTCCCGGAGCCAGCAAGCTGATAAGCCATCTGCTGCAAGTCCTGGGTCAGGGAGCGGAGTTTTTCGGCCGGGGCTTGTTCTTTGATTGCGTTCCGGACATCGGCAATCAGACTCTCCGCCCGGCCGCGGATATGCACCGGGACCACGTCACCTTTTTCCTTCAGGGCGTGCTCGGTTTGGTAGACCAGAGTGTCGGCCTGGTTTTGCGTTTCCACGTATTCCCGTTTTTGTTTGTCATCCTTGGCGTTTTGTTCGGCTTCCCTGACCATCCGGTCGATTTCGGTCTGAGTAAGACTGGTCGACCCGCTGATGGTGACCTTCTGCTCCTTGCCGGTGGCCTTGTCTTTTGCCGCCACATTCAGGATGCCGTTGGCGTCGATGTCGAAAGTGACCTCAATCTGCGGTAAGCCGCGCGGCGCCGGCGCGATGCCTTCCAGACGGAACTGCCCAAGCCGCCGGTTGTCACGGGCCATTTCCCGTTCACCCTGCAGAACGACGATTTCTACGGCCGGCTGGTTATCCTCGGCGGTCGAGAAAATCTCCGTTCGTTTCGCCGGGATGGTTGTGTTCCGTTCGATGAGCTTCGTCATCACTCCGCCCAGAGTCTCCAGTCCGAGCGACAGCGGCGTCACATCGAGCAGCAGGACGTCCTTGACTTCCCCGCTCAGTACGCCGGCTTGGATCGCCGCACCGACGGCCACCACTTCGTCCGGGTTGACCGACATATTCGGTTCCCGGCCGCCGGTGAGCCGGCGCACGAGCGCCTGTACCGCCGGGATACGGGTGGAACCGCCGACGAGAATAACCTGATCGATTGCATCGGCGGTCAGCTTGGCGTCATTGATCGCCTGTTTGACCGGCTGCTCGGTCCGCTCGACCAAATCCCGGGTCATCTCTTCGAATTTAGCCCGGGTAAGCGTCAGTTCCAGATGCTTCGGTCCGTTTTGGTCCGCCGTGATGAACGGGAGATTGATACTTGTCTGCTGGAGGGTGGAAAGTTCGACTTTAGCTTTCTCCGCCGCCTCATACAATCGCTGCAGGGCTTGTTTGTCCTTGCCGAGATCGATCCCGCTGTCTTTGCGGAACTCTGCCAGCATCCAGTCGACGACCCGGCGGTCAAAATCATCCCCGCCCAGGTGCGTATCGCCGGAAGTCGAGCGGACCTCGAATACCCCGTCGCCGACATCGAGCAGCGAGACGTCGAAAGTGCCGCCGCCGAGGTCGTAGACCAGAATTGTTTCGTTCTTATTTTTCTCCAAACCGTAGGCAAGCGAAGCTGCCGTCGGCTCGTTGATTATTCTCAGCACGTTCAGTCCGGCGATGGCGCCGGCATCTTTAGTCGCCTGCCGCTGGGCGTCGTTGAAATAGGCCGGAACGGTAATCACCGCATCCGTCACTTTTTCACCCAAATACCGGGAGGCGTCATCCGTCAGCTTCCGCAGAATTTGCGCGCTGATTTCCTCCGGTGAATACTGTTTGCCGCCCACATCGAAGCGCACGCTGTCGTTGGGACCACGGACGACCTGATACGGAACATTGCCGATTTCGGCTTTGACTTCATCATACTTGCGGCCCATAAACCGCTTGACTGAGTATATGGTAGCAAGCGGATTCGTTACCGCCTGCCGTTTGGCAATCTGGCCGACCAGGCGCTCTCCGTCCTTGGTAAACGCCACTACCGAGGGCATCGTTCTGCCCCCTTCCGCATTGGGAATAACGACCGGCTTGCCCCCTTCCATCACCGCCACGACCGAGTTGGTCGTCCCCAAATCAATACCAATAGCTTTCGCCATACCGCTTACCTCCTCGCCGCTTCTTTTTTGCTTTCTAACCGGGGGATAACAGTGCTTACGCACTAGTATTATATCCACCTGGAAACAGTATATGTCATTGGTCAATAAAGGTCAAATTATGGTTAAGGCGGCGCCAGGAAGCGGAATTCAGTAATTGAGGGCAGGAGGGGGATAATTCGGTCCGTTGGTTATTTTTGCCTCTTTATAGTCAGGAAAAGTCAGTTTCCTATTAGCCTGACCGGTTCCCTTCCCTCCCCATAAAAAAGAGGGGACTGCGTCGTCCCCTCTTGCCTGCCCGTATGCCCTAAAGATTGCCCTTCAGGCCGATGCTCTCCGCGATCGCCTGCATCCCTTTCAAGGTTTCGGCGATTACCTCATCCAGTTCCATTCCCAGGAGCTTCGCCCCTTCTTCAATGATTTCGCGGTTGACCCCGGCGGCAAAACCTTTCGTGTTCCACTTTTTCTTGACCGACTTGACTTCCACGTCCAGAATGCTTTTGCTCGGCCGAACGAGAGCGGCGGCGGCAATCAGGCCGGTCAGTTCGTCGATTGTGTACAGGACTTTCTCCATCTTCTCGACCGGTTCCGCATCCGAGCAAATCTTCCAGCCGTGGCTCACCACCGCGTGGATATACTCTTCCGGCCATCCCCGCTCCTGCATAATCTCCCGGACTTTATGGCAGTGCTGCTCCGGATACCGCTCGTAGTCCAGGTCATGGGTGAGACCGATAATGCCCCATTTTTCCACATCTTCTCCCAACAGCCCGGCGAAGTGGCGCATCGCCCCTTCGACCGCCAGAGCGTGTTTGATCAGGGCTTCGTTTTGGTTATACTCCCGTAACAGACTCATCGCTTCCGTCCGCGTCGGAATGTGGGTTCCCATCGGCAATCCTCCTCGCTTACTTATTTTGCCTGCTAGTCCAATCTATTACTAATATCATAGTGCGTGTAAAACCGGATGTCAAGGAAGGCGGCGGAAGCCCGACAGCGTCTGGCGCGCAACAGCCGACCTGCTGTATTTATCCTGTCTGGAAGGATTATGGCATTAATTGCGGAAAATTTATAATTTAATGGAACATTTTTCCGAGTTTTGCGTTCATATAGATGGAAGATAAGTGCCGGCTCCGACCGATACGCCGGCTCCGTCCAATTGATGACCGAAGCCGGGGTGAGCGTCATGTCGTTCCGCAGTAAACGCATCGTCATAATCTTTCTGTTGTTCGGTCTGGCCGGTGCTGCCGTTGCCTGCACCGACACTGTCCCGACAGCCGGGATAGAAAACATTTCCCTGTATCCGTTCGCCGCCGCGGCCGGCTCCTACGGACATTCCCTGTTGTACGGTTATATCGACGGTTCCGGCGAAGTGGTTATCGAACCGCGTTTCGTCAAGGCGGCCCCGTTTTCCGAAGGACTGGCGGCCGTGCTCAGCGGCAAAAAGTACGGCTACATCAACTGCCGCGGCGAGACGGTTATCAGTCCCGGCTTTGACGCCGCCTATCCTTTTGCCGGTGGTCTTGCCGCGGTCGTCGTCAACAACCAACTCGGATACATCGACAAAACCGGCCGCTTCGTCATCGAGCCGCAATACGACGCCAACTATATCCGGAGTTTTTCGGGCGGCCGGGTGCTCATCAAACTGGCCGACCGTTATTACTGTCTCGACAACCGGGGAGGTATCCTGTTCGGTCCTTCCCCGGAGCCCTTCCGGGTGGAAGATAACCTGATTATCCTGCGCAGCGCGGGAAAGTGGGGCGCCGTCGCTTGGTCGGGCGATACGCTAATCGCGCCGGTTTACGATGAGTTTTCACCGTTCGCCGACGGCCTTGCCTGCGTCAAAGCCGAAGGAAAGTACGGATACATCGACTCTTCCGGCCGCCCCGTCATTCCTCTGCGCTACGAACAGGCTCTCCCCTTCCGGGAAGGATTGGCCGCCGTCAGACGGGACGACAAGTGGGGATATCTCGACCGGAGCGGCAAAACTGCAATCAGAGCCCAGTACGAAGCGGCCGACAGTTTTCAGGAGGGGATGGCCGCCGTCGCGCTGAACGGCAAATACGGCTACATCGACACCAGCGGACGGGTCGTTATCGAGCCGCTGTTTGAAGCCGCCGGCGGCTTCAGTGCCGGCCTGGCCACCGTCAAATACCACGGTATGCAATGTTACATCAACCAGTCAGGTAATTTTGTCTGGATCAGCGACGGATGACCTGATAAAAACGGGAAGATATAAAGACACCGGACAGGTATTCTCCGCCCGGTGTCTTTCGATTACAACGAAGCGTCCGCCGGATCACCGCGGCAATGTTTTCCGCCGCTGCGCCGCTTCCAGGCTGACGACGTCCGCCGGGTGGCGCCGGGGCACCCGGCGTTCGAAACGGAAGCAGGCATTTAAAATGCCAATGCAAATAAAAGTAAAAACCATTTCGACCGCATGTCGCAGCAATTCGGCCCCTCCCGGTGACAAAAAATACAAAGATTTGACTGACTCCATTATACTCTCCCGCCCGGGAAAAGCAAATCGCGGTAATCCGGCGCAGGCAGGGATTATTTGGCACTGGGCGGCAGCAGGGATTTTCGCCGCCAACGTGAATATTTATGTAAACAAACGGTGTCCGTCCGCCGTCGGGGAGGTAACAAGATGGAGGAAAGTCTCGGCTTCAGTCTGGAAGAATTCATGGAGATGTTAAGTGCAATTACGGACCAAGTCCGCGGTGAGCCCGCGGTGCTGCAAGTCGAGGCCAATGAAGTGCTGACCTTGCGGGGTTGCCTCGCCAGCCGGTACGAACAGGCGACCGATAACGCTATGCTGAAACTGCTGGGCCGCGACCCGGCGGAGGCAAACATCGCCCTGAGTTACGTCGAGGTCCTCGCCTATATCATCGGGACGCTCGACACCCGGAAAAGATTTCATCAGTCGGTCCGCATCAACTTAGAAGCGGTAGAACTTGGTCCTCAAATCGCAACCATCGTGCTGATGAGCGAAATCTGCGCCCATATGCGGGAAATCAGAGAGAAGAAATTGCCTGCCACCGAGGAGTACTGCAAAACCTTAGGGCGGATTTATAAAAAGGTCGTCACCCTGTTCTTCCGCAAGGTCCCGTTTGCCCATTTCGGCAACGGCCAAACGCAAGGCAACGGCACCGAGGGAGTATGATCTTAAGGGCAAGTCCGGCCGCGGCCGGACTTGCCCTTGTTAGCAGGCAAAACGGGGGTACGGGCTTGATTACTCCGCTCGATATACGATTTTTCCGTCGATAATCGTCATTACCACCCGCAAGTCGCGAATGGTTTCCGGCGGCACCCGGATCGGATCGTCGGAAAGAACCGTCAGATCGGCCAGTTTGCCGGGGGTGACGGAACCCTTGCTGTTCTCTTCAAAGCAGACATAAGCTCCGCCCAGAGTGAACAATCGCAGAGCTTCCGGGACCGACAGCCTCTCTTCCGGCTGGAAAACCATCCCGGGAACATTGTCCACCTGCCGGTTCACCGCCGCATGGATTCCGAGCAGAGGTTCAAACGGCTCCACCGGGCAGTCGGAACTGCCGGCACAAGGGATGCCGCACGCCAGCACCGTCCGCCACGGGAAGGTCAGCTTCGCCCGTTCCGGGCCGACCCGATCTTCCACCCAGCCGCCCTGCGTGGCGACAAATTTCGGCTGAATGTCGGCCGTCACCCCGAGCCGCTTGGCCCGGGCCAGGATATCCTCCGTCAGCACTTCAAAATGGATGATGCGGTGCCGGTGGTCCGGGTGCGCCTCGGCCGCCAGCGCCGCCTCCACCGCGTCCAAAGATGCATCGATACCGGCATCACCGATGGCATGAATCGCCGTCTGGAACCCGCCCAGATGAGCTTTTTCCACCATCCGCTTCAGTTCTTCCGGCTGGATATAGAACAAGCCGCGGCTTTCCGGCTTGTCGCAGAACGGTTCCCGCAGCGCCGCCGTCTGAGCCATGAAGGAACCGTCGGCGAAGAACTTGATCGCTCCCACCTTTACCTTTTCGTCACCATCACCGGTTTTCAAGCCTTCAGCCAAGGCCGTATCCAATTCCGGGTAATAAATCAACTGATAGGAACGCGCCATCGGAGCGCCCTCCGCCCAGAGTTCCGAGAGCAGCCGGAAATACTCCCGGTAACCGCCCGCCAGCGACCGCGCGCTGTCATCGGTAACCGAAGTAATCCCCGCCGCCACCGCGTTTGCCATCGCCAGCCGCATCGCTTCCTTGGCCGTTTCGTAAGAATTCGGGAAGTAGAAACGGGATACCAATGCGCTGGCCGTCTCCCGCAGGACGCCGGTGGGCTCGCCCGCCGGGTCGCGGTCGATCCGACCTCCTTCCGGGTCCGGAGTGTCTCGGGTGATGCCGGCCAAGTCGATTGCCCGGGAGTTCACCAACAAAGCGTGACCGCTGACATGACGCAGCGATACGGGATGGTCGGGGGCCACCCGGTCTAGATCATACCGGTCCGGATAACGTTTTTCAACGTACAGGTTCTGATCCCAGCCGTTCCCGATAATCCACTGGCCCGGCGGAGTCGCGGCCGCTTTCTCCGCTACCCGCCGCACCATCGCCTCGATCGAATTGAGTCCGGCCAGGCGCACGTTCAGCAGGGATGTACCGTAGGAGAGCATATGCAGGTGGCTGTCGTTGAAACCCGGCAGCAGCGTCTTCCCCGCCAGATCGACCACTTCGGTTTGCGGGCCGACCAACCCGGACACCGCACTGTCGTCCCCCACCGCGGTGATTTTGCCGCCGGCCACCGCCACCGCGCTGCCCCGCGGCCGTTTCGCGTCGATGGTAATGACATTCCCGTTGATTAACACGAGCTCCGCTTTTTGCATGACTTCCCCTCCGTCCGATTGAGCGTTTTCCGGCCCCCTACTTCGCAGTGAAGACCACCTTCCCGTCCACCACCGTCATTTCCACTTTGATATCCTTAATCGCTTCCGGGTCTACCTGATGCGGATCTTCGGACAGGACGACCATGTCCGCCAGTTTGCCCGGGGTCAGCGTTCCCTTGCTCTTTTCCTCAAAGGTCATATAAGCGCCTTTAACCGTAAACAGGCGCAGTGCTTCCGGCACCGAAAGCCGCTCCTCCGGCCGGAAAGTCCAGCCGGGACGGCTGTCGGCGGTCCGGTTCACCGCCGCCCAGATGCCCAGGAGCGGCGTGAACGGCTCCACCGGATAATCGGAGCCGCCGGCGCAGGGGATGCCGCGCTCCAGTACCGTCCGCCACGGGAAGGTCAGCTTCGCCCGTTCCGGGCCGACCCGGCTTTCCACCACGTGTCCCTGGGTAGTGACGAATTTCGGCTGGATATCGGCCACGATACCTAATTCCAGGGAGCGGCGGAAGATAGCTTCCGTCAGCACCTCGTAATGGACCAGGCGGTGACGGGTATCCGACCGGGGGTGCGCCGACTGCGCCCGGGCGATCGCATCCAGGCTGGAGATGATCCCGGCGTCGCCAATGGCGTGCACCGCCACCTGCATCCCGGCAGCGTGGGCTTTGGCGATAATCGCGTCGATCTCTGCTTGCGGGTGGATGAGCATTCCCCGGCTGTCCGGCTTATCGCAGTACGGCGCCTGGAGCGCCGCCGTCTGCGCCATAAACGATCCGTCCTGAAAAACCTTGATTGCTCCGACGCGCAGCCGTTCGTCGCCGTCGCCTGTTTTCAGGCCGGCGGCGGTCAATTCGTCAAACTCCGTATGGAAAACGAGTTGGTAAGTACGAACCATCGGCGCCCCCGCCGCCCAAAGTTCCCGGTAAGTCCGGAAACAGCGTTCGAAGCCGCCCACGAACCGGGCGTCATCCGTTGTCGCCGAGGTTAGGCCGCAGGCCACCGCTTTCTGCATCGTCCGCCGGAGCGCATCCTTCAGTCCGGCATCGGAAACGGAGAAAACTCCATCTGGCGGATACAGCCGGCGCATTACCAACTGCGTGGCCGCTTCCCGCAGAATCCCATTGGGCTCGCCGGCCTCATCCCGGTCGATCTGACCGCCCTCCGGATCCGGGGTGTCCCGGGTGATACCGGCCAGCGCCAGCATCTGCGAATTGGCGGCGGACGCGTGTCCGCCGACGTGGATGAGCAGCAGCGGATGCCGCGGTGCCGCCGCGTCCAGAACCTGACGGTCCGGGTAGCGGCGGTCCGGGAATTTGTTCTGATCCCAACCCCATCCGTCCAGCGGTGTCCCGGGCGGAATCGCCGCCACCGTCTCCCGCACCGTCGCCGTCAGTTCATCGATCGATCCCGCACCCAGAACATTGACGCGCATCAGGGTGCCGGGATAAAGAAAGTGCAGGTGGCTATCGTTGAAACCGGGCAGCAACGTCTTCCCCCCGAGGTCGAGCACCTGTGTCTGCGGGCCGAGGTATTCCCTTACCGTTGCCTCGTCCCCAACCGCCAGGATAAGGCCGCCGGCGGCCGCCAGAGCCCGGGCCCGCGGCCGGGCGTCATCCATGGTTAAGACATTGGCATTGGTGATAACCAGGTCGGCTTTGGTCATGTTACACCTCCATACCGTAAATTCATTAAAGACTCCCTTGCCGTGTTCAGCGAACTTCTTACAAAGCAGTGTATTGCGGTTTTGCTTCGCGGGATAGTTTTTTCTACGGTCCAGTCTTAGCGACGTAGTTTCTCATCGATTGTGTCAGCGTCTCAGTCTTGGCATGATTAACCCTCACCCCTAGCCCCTCTCCCACATCGGGCGAGGGGAATCAGCCGTACTTCAGGCCTACCCTCATCTCCACCGCCGACTTCCTTTGCATATAGACTACTACAGGCAGAAGGCTGTTTACTACCCTGAAAATGGAATTTTCATCCTTCCGCTGGCGCCGTTTTTGCGGCATGGATGTCTATGGATGCCGGCACCAGAGAACATCAGCCCACCTGTCGCCGATTTACTTGCAGGTAACATTGAGATAAAAAAGCTTAGGACTTATCATAGACTTACCGGGGTATCGGCGGCTGCTTCCCTTCTGGCAGCGGCGACTGGTACGGAAACTCGGCGGTAATCTCCGCCAGTTCTTTCCGTGCCGCCCCGACCAGTTCCGGCTGCCGCATCAACTCCGCCGCAGCCAGCCCCAGCACCTTCGCTGCAGTGAGCATACCCTTGTGTCCGACGTCGCTTCCCGCCGCCGCCGTAATCTGCCAGGAGTGACCGGGCGTACCGATAGGCGAACAGGCAACCGTAATTTCCCCGGCCGGAACCACCCAACTCACATTTCCTACATCGGTCGAGCCCATCTGACTCGTCCCTTTCCCGTGCGGCGGCAGGACGACATCGCAGAGCAGTTTTCCCCGCAGTTTTTCGCCTTCTGCCCCGAAGCGGCGCAGATTCGGCTGCCCTTGCCCCGGGAACGTCCGGCTCAGTTCCGCCGCGAAGGCATTATCCGCAGCATCGAAGGGCGGAGCGCCCACCGCCGCGAGGCTCTTATCCAGGACCTCGCTCACCGTGGCATTGTGGATGGTATTGTGCAAACCATAGAGGTACTCCGGTTCACACCGCGTCTCGGTCATCATGGCTGCTCCTTCCGCCACGTGCAACAGGCGCCGGGAAATATCCTCCACCTGCTCGCGCCGGGGCGAGCGGACCGTATACCGTGCCGCCGCATATTCCGGCACGATGTTCGGCGCGAGGCCGCCGTCGGTAACAATGTAGTGGAGGCGGGCGTCGGAGGGGATATGCTCGCGCAGGTAATTGGCACCGACATTCAGCAACTCCACAGCGTCGAGGGCGCTTCGCCCGTTCCACGGATCGGCCGCCGCGTGGGCCGTCCGGCCGTAAAAGCGGAAAATATAAGTGTCGATAGCTAATGACGAAGCCAGATTCACCGAGTTTACCTGACCGGGATGCCAGGTCAGCGCGATGTCGCAGTCGGCAAACAATCCCGCCCGCACCATATACACTTTGCCGGCGTCCCTTTCTTCGGCCGGGCAGCCGTAGAAACGAACCGTTCCTCCGACTTCCCCGGCCTCGATCGCCGCCTTCACCGCCATCGCCGCCCCGACTCCGGCCGTCCCGAGCAGGTTATGGCCGCAGCCGTGCCCGGGGGCGCCCGGGCTGACAGCTTCCTGGACCGGTTCCGCAATGTTGCTTAAACCGGGCAGGGCGTCGTATTCGCCGAGTATACCGATTACCGGCTTCTCGCTGCCGAAAGCAGCGACAAAAGCGGTCGGGAGGCCCGCCACTCCCCTGGTGACAGTAAAACCCTCTTGTTCCAGAGCAGCAGCGAGCACCTCTGACGACCGGGTCTCGCGCAGCGCCGTTTCGGCACAGCGCCAGACCGCGTCGCTCAAAGCAGTCAGCCGGGATGCGTTTTGGTCGACCCATCCGGTGATAGTCTCCGACATGGACATGACCTCCCTTCACATGTTCACGCTGAAAAAGAATTAGTTTCTTCGCTGTCGCTCAGAATCCCCACGCATAAATGCACCACGATGAACGAAACGGCTCTTTTGATATCACAAACCGTTTCAATGAAGACTGCTACCATGGCGGCGACAGGTGGGCTGATGTTCCCTGACTCCGGCTTCCATAGCAAATGGGTTACTGCCTAACCACCACCTGCCTCTAATGTAGCCGGAGTCTGCCCACACCCTCACCACCGGCTACCATAGAGAATGGCTAACTCTATCCAGTAACGATCATGCAATGGAAGCCGGTGGTGCCGCCTGCCGCGCAAGAGTTTAATTGACCGAGGAACACAATAATTACGCTGATACATCACAACAGATGCGGTACTAGTTAGTATCCAATCTCTCGTACCCCATGCTACACGCATGGTCCTGGCGCAAGCGACCACCAGCATCGCCGCGCCAGTGTCATTGCAGCCGCCGGCATCATTAGGCCTCCATGCCGCAAAAGCGGCACCATCTGAGGAATGAAAATTCTATTTTCAGGGTAGAAGATAGGTGACTCTATGTAGTAACCCATTTACTATGGAAGCCGGCGGCTGGAGCCGGTGCATTTCCGGCGACGTGGCAATCTCGGGTTCCGTTCTCCTTCTGCACACACGGTCCGGGCGTAAGCGACACCTAGTGAGCATCGTGCCGTGTCCGGCGAAGACGAAGGTTTCAGACGGGGCCGAGCCATGGAAGGCGAGGCGGCAATCACGGCATGGATGCCGTGTTTGTAAGTTTACCCCGTCTGAAGCCGAGACTGAGACGCTGACACGGCCGATACGAAACTACGTCGTTAAGACCGGTCCGTAGAAAAAGCCATCCAGCAAGGCACAGCCGCAATACTTACTCCTTGCCGTTTTCTAGACATGCTTATTACCAGACTAACCACAATTATGATCAACACATGGTTCGCTTATGCCAGCTATTCCGCCGCATACACAACCTTCCCGTCAATCACCGTCATCTCAATCGGAATATCCCTGATTTCATCCGGCGTCACCTGCGTCGGGTCAGCCCCAAGCACCACCAGGTCCGCCAGTTTGCCCGGCGTGATGGTCCCTTTGATGTCCTCCTCAAACGTCGTATAGGCGCTGCCGATTGTGTACAACTTGATAGCCTCCATAACCGTCAATTTCTCTTCCGGCAGAAAAGCGGCGCTCTCGTTCGAATAATCCGCGTGCCGGGTGACCGCCGACCAGATCCCCGCCAATGGGGCGAACGAAACCACCGGGCTGTCGGAACCGCCGCCGCACGGGATACCGCGCTCCAGGATGGTCTTCCACGGATAAGTCAGCTTTGCCCGGGCCGCCCCGAGATGCTTCACGACATAATTTCCGTTCATCGCCACAAACAGCGGCTGGATATCGGCGACAATTCCCAACTCCACCGAGCGCTGCAGAATCGCCGCGTCAAGAATATCGTAGTGCACGATACGGTGACGCGGGTCCGGACGGGGCTTTGCCCGCTGGGCTTTGGCGATCGCCGTCAGGCAGGAGTCGATCGCGGCGTCGCCGATAGCGTGGATGGCCACCTGCAGACCGGCCCCGTGCACTTTCATCAGCATAGCGTCGAGTTCAGTCTGAGAATACATCGGCACACCGCAGGTGTCCGGGGCACTGTCATACGGCTCCCGCAGCCAGGCCGTCCGGCCGCCCAAACCTCCGTCCTGAAAAACCTTTATCGCGCCGAAGCGGATTTTCGCATCGCCGCCCCCTTGCTTCCAACCTTCCTCCAGCAGTGCATCCAACTCGTCGTGGAAGATCAGCTGATAGCTGCGTACCATCGGAATTCCGTCATCCCACAGCTCCCGGTACAGCCGGAAGCATTCCCGGTAACCGCCGATAAACCGGGAATCGTCCGTCGTCACCGACGTCAGGCCGGCCGCGACGGCCTGCGCCGCTGCCAGGCGCAAAGCTTTCTTCGCCAGAGAATACGGCCAGGGCGAATAAAAGCGGCTTACCAGTTTGCCGGCAGTCTCCCGCAGCAGCCCGGTCGGCTCGCCCGTATCCGGATCGCGCTCGATCTCGCCGCCCGCCGGATCCGGCGTGTCCTTCGTTATTCCCGCCAATTCCAGGGCGCGCGAGTTGACAACCGTGACATGACCGCAGGTCCGCGCCATCGCCACCGGGTGTTCCGGTGAAACCGGGTCGAGGTCGTGCCGGGTCGGGAAACGCCCCTCCCGGAACAGGTTCTGATCCCAGCCGTGGCCGACGATCCACTGCCCCGCCGGCTCGGTCGCCGTCTTCGCGCGGACCATCTCCGCAAGGTCCCCGATCGACCGGCAGCCGCCCGGATTAACCTGCAATTGGTTTACCCCGGCAAAAACAAGATGCAGATGGCTGTCGTTAAAGCCGGGGAGCAGGGTTTTACCTCGCAGGTCGATTACTTCCGTCTTGCTGCCGACGGTATCTTTCACCGCGGCGTTGTCCCCCACTGCGATGATTTTCCCGTCCTGCACGGCCACCGCGCCGGCAAGCGGCCGTGCCTCGTCAACCGTGATAACCTTTCCGTTGACAAAAACCAGATCAGCTTGCGCCATTACCCTTCACCTCCGCATGATATGACTGCAGCCTGCTTTTATAGATGCTTCAGTTAATCTATTCGGCCGTGTAAACAACCTTCCCGTCGACGACCGTCATCTCCACCGGAATATCTTTGATTTCATCCGGTGTAACAACCAGCGGGTCCGCCGCCAGAATAGTCAAATCGGCCAGTTTTCCCGGCGTCAGGGTGCCTTTTTTCTGTTCATCAAAGTCGGCATAGGCGCTCCCGCGGGTGAAGAGCTGCAGCGCCGACCCGACCGAAAGCCTTTCTGCCGGAAGGAAATAGCTGCTGTCCGTTGTATAGTAGGCGTGGCGGGTGACCGCCGACCAGACGCCCAACAGAGGGGCGAGCGGGGTGATCGGACAGTCGGAACCGCCGGCGCAGGGAATACCGTAATCGAGCATCGTTTTCCAGGTGTACGTCATCCGGGCGCGCTCCGGCCCGAGATGCTGCTCTACCCACTGCCCGTTTAAGGCGACGAAAGCCGGCTGGATATCGGCGATGGCGCCGAGTTCCCGGGTCCGGCGCAGGATTGCCGCGTCGATCACGTTATAGTGAACGATGCGATGCCGCGGGTCACGGAGGGGATGAGCCGCCTGGGCCCGCTCGAAAGCGGTAAGGCAGGCATCGATGGCACCGTCACCGATAGCGTGGATGGCCACCTGCAACCCGGCCGCATGCCCGGCCGCCACCAACTCGTCGAGTTCCGCCTGGGGATGATAAGGGATACCCCGGGAGTTCGGGTCGCTCGCATACGGGTCCCGCAGCACCGCGGTCCGGGCGCCGAGCGCGCCGTCCTGGAACAGCTTAAGGCTCACTACCTTCAGGCGGTCGTCGCCGGGCCCGGTGGTGCGCCAGTATTCCAAAAGATCGTCCAGCACGATATCCCTGATTTCCAGACTGGCCCGGACCGTTGGTTCGCCGGCCTCCCACAGCTCGCGGTACAGGCGGAGGTTGTCGGAGAATACCGTGACCCGGTCGTCCCGGATGTCGTCGGTCGTGACTGAGGTAATGCCGACTGCATGCGCTTCGCGTACCGCGCGGCGTAGCGCGTCTTTCAACCGGTCGTAACTCGGCGGCGGGACATGCTGCAGGACGATAAAGCCCGCCCTTTCCCGCAGGATACCGGTCGGTTCGCCGTCGGCGTCCCGGTCGATCTTGCCGCCCGCCGGGTCGGCGGTCTCCCGGTCGATTCCGGCGAGGGTGAGCGCCCGGCTGTTCACCGCCCGGACATGGCCGCAGACGCGGGTGAGCAGCACCGGGTGGGCCGGCGCCGCCGCATCCAGATCTTGCCGGTTCGGATACCGCCCTTCCCGGAACAGATTATTGTCCCAGCCGGTACCGACAATCCATTCACCCGGCGGGGTAGCAGCCGCCTTCGCCCGTACCCGCTCCGCCACTTCCGCCACGGAAGTCACGCCGCGCAGTTCGACCATCTGTAAGGTCAACCCGTAGCCGATGAAATGCAGGTGAGCATCGTGGAGACCGGGCATAAAAGTCTTTCCCTTCAGATCGATCACTTCGGTCCGCCGGCCGATATACTCCTGTATTGCCGTATTATCGCCGACCGCGGCGATTTTTCCGTTGTTCATCGCAATAGCCTGGACCCTGGGCCTGGTATCTTCCATAGTCAATCCGTTACCGTTGACAAAAATCAAATCCGCCGCACTCAATTGCTCAACCTCCCGTCGGTGTTGTCTTACTACAGTAGCTTTCTGTGTTGCACCATATAGACAGAATTTTCTATTCTACAAAATAAAATTCCGGGTTTTCACCCGGAATCCTCCATCCTGTATCTTCTTCACCCCGAAAGATATTCTTTTATTCCGGTTTCCAGCTCCGCCCGGACGCACTCCAGTTCGCCGGCCGCAAACCTTGGAACCGGCCCGGCGCCGGCATAACCTCGCAAGGCTTTATCAACCGCTGCCGCAGCGTCTTTCCCGAGACACTCACGGACCAGCAAGCCGGCTTCCCGCTTGGAGAGAACTGCCCCGGTCAGCAAAAAACCGTAAAACCGGCACAGGTTCAAAATGTAGTAAACCGGGCGGTCGGCAATTCCTTGCGCCGCGTCTGCCAGATCACCTTGAATCGCCTTGGTGTACTCGGCATCGCTGACGTCCGGGAAAACCATGCTAATATCTTTGCCGGACAACCTGACTCCCCGGCTCTTGATTACCCGGATGTGGGCGGCAAGGTCGGGGTCGGTCAGGCGACGGCTGTGCCAGATTTCCCATTCCGCATCGGACAGATGCTCGGTGTACCACTGCCGCCAGGCTTCACTGTAATGCAGTTCGTAGCGCAGAGGGTACTCCGCCGCCGCCAGAACGGCTGCTTCTACAAAACTGATTTCCACCGGAAATCCGGACGCGGATATAGCCAGCAGCCGGGCAATGATCTCGCGCCGCCGCGCCGGGGCGATGGCGCCCCGGGTCACGGTCAGCAGATCGATATCGCTTTGCTGCGGATTGCAGCAGCCCATTGCCAGTGAACCGTGGAGATAGATACCGACAGCATTCTCCGCCAGCATGGCGGTTATAGCCGACGCCAGTCCGTCGCCCTTCTGTCGCAGTTCTTCCCCGCAGTCAAAGTAGGAAACCATCTTTCCCCTCAACTCCGCCTTTTTGTCTTCCCCGGCTGCCGGCGCCCGGTGGATGCGTTTATTTAAGCGGGAATACGATTTTGGTCAGCAGTTCGCTTTCCGGGACTTCCATGGGCGAATTGTAATAAAATTCGTAGACTATCCCCGTCGGTTCATAGCCCTTTTCGCTCATCCATTTGTTCATCGCCTCGTAAACCGGCACCATAGCCTGATAGGGTCCCTTGTACAGACAGGTGGCTTGCTTCCCGGCCGGAATGACTCCTGCCGTGATATTGTCTTTGCCGGGCAGTTCCCGGCCGACCGAAAATCCCATCCCGACATCGAGGTTTTCCATATCCATATTGTAATAACACGCGAATGCCGCTGCCTCGGCCGGCTGCTCGCCCAGTTCCGTCAGATAAGCGATAACGGCCTGGTAGGCTTTGCCCAGTTCCTGCGGCAGTTTCCCGACCGAAGTCACGGTGCGGACGAAAAGCACCGGCTGGGCCGCAGTTTCTACGAGTTCAAACTTAGGTTCCATTTTCATTCCTCCCGGTCTTTTTTCTCCATTGTACCATTCGCGTGTGACAACCCTCTGTCATGTTTCGGTTGAATACATCCGGACAATTTCCGCCGCCGTCCGGGCGACCTGAGCGCGGATGCGGGGAGGACCGGCTACTTCCACTCCGGTCCCGAAGCTGAGGATAAAGCCGTACAGCCAGTTGCTCTCCGGAAGACTTATTTTCACCAGCGTCCGGCCATCGTCAAACCTACTGGCGGCCTGCCCGAACCAATCCTCGGCCAGTTCAGTCAACTCCGGGATAAAAACCAGTTCAAGCTCGACCAGGTTCTCCTCTTTGTACCATTCGTTCTCCAGGGGCAGTTGTTCGGGATCGATGTCTTTCCGGGCAAAGACGGTCTCGGTTACCTTGAGATCCTTCATCCTTGCCAGCTTGAAAAAACGGAAATCCCTTCGCAGCAGACACCAGGCGTATAGATACCAGGCTTGTCCCTTGCGGACCAGCGTATACGGCTCCACCCGGCGGTCGGTCCTTACTCCGTCCGCATCGGTATAGGCGAATTCAATCTCCTGCGCCGCTTCGATTGCCTGACGCAGGAGCGTGATTTTCTCTTTTTGCCTTTCCTGGCCGCCCCAGGGCGACAAGTCGACGACCAATTGCTTCATCCTGCGGTTAAGCAACTCGAGCTGCGCCTCGGGCAGGGTGTTCTTGATTTTTTCCAATAGGACTTCATGTCTCGGGCCGGGGTAAGCGGCGGACATCCCTTTCAGCAGCGCGGCGAGTAAAGCCATATCGTCCGCCGTCAGCACGCTCCGGTCCAGCCGGAAGCCCTCGGCAATCCCGATGCCGCCCCCCTTGCCCTGATAAGTGACGATCGGGATGCCGGCGAGGTTAATCGCTTCGATGTCCCGGTAAATCGTCCGGACTGAGACCTCGAACATCTCCGCCAGTTCCCGTGCCTGTGCCCGCTCCCGGCGCAACAGCACCACCAGCAGGGAAATCAGCCGGTCCAGCTTCAACCGCTTCACCCCCAAGCGTTATTTCTTTCGTAAGTTGGAAAACGCCCCGCCTGACTGACTCCGTTGCGGCTAAGCCAACAAAAACTCAGGCCAGCAGTTGCCTGACCGCCTTCTTTACCCGCTCGTCCGCCTGCTCGCTCGCTGCTTCCAGATAGCTCCGAATTCTCACATCTTTCTCTTTCCGGTAAAGCCGCCCCAGGACTTCCAGACTGTCGAGCCGGAGCAGCGTCTTCTGACTGTCCTTCCTTTTGTCCAGATCCAGGCCGGTCAAAGCGGTGACAATTGCCGCGTCGTATTGCCCGGTCCAGTCGATTATCTGGTTCAGGCCCTGAATGCACTGCCGGGCCGTAATGAATTTTTCATCGTCGCAGTGCCCGAGGTAAGCGCCGCAGACTTCGGCGAAGCGGCCGGCTTCATCCCACCGCACATTCGCGGCGAGCAGCATCAGTCCCAAGCTCCGCTGGTAAGAATTGGCGGCGCCCAGCTTCCCGGCGAAAACATCCCAGTATCGGTACACCCGGCTGTCCTTCTCCGCCAGAGCCTGCAGCAGAAGGAATACGGCATACCGCAGGGTGTCGTCCTTTTCCTCCAGCCAGTCGACCAGTTGGGCGATATCGTCATCTTCCACCCTTCCGGCCAAACCGGCCGGGTTATCCTTGTTGCCAAGCAGCTCTGCCTGACTGAGCATACCGGCTCACCTCCAACCCGTAAAATTTCTAGTAATCTCCTCCCGGAACCGCCGCTTCCAGCAGCGCTTTCGTTCCGCTGACCCCCAGCCGGGTGCATCCCGCCGCGAGCAAGGACTCGGCCAATTCGTACGTCCGGATGCCGCCGGAAGCTTTGATCCGCATCTGCGGACCGAGCGCGTCGCGCATCAGCTTGACATCCGCAAGCGTCGCGCCGCCACCGTTGAAGCCGGTGCTCGTCTTGACAAAATCCGCTCCCGCCTTCTCGGCCAGCCGGCAGGCGGCGCCTTTCGCCCGGTCGTCCAGCAAAGCAGTTTCGATAATCACCTTCACTAATACCCCTTGGGGATGGGCGGCTTCAACCACCCCGCGGATATCCGCTTCTACGTAGTCGTCTTCCCCTGCCAGCAGCCGGCCGATATTAAGCACCATATCAAGTTCCGCCGCACCGTTGCTGATGGCGTCTTGGGCTTCGAAGACCTTCACCGCCGAAGTAGTCGCCCCGTGCGGAAAGCCGATGACCGTACTGACTTTGACGTCCGACCCTTGCAGCAGTTCAACCGCCCTGGCCACATCGCTCGGCTTCACGCAGACGGAAAAGACACCATATTCCAAGGCAATGGCGCATTCGCGGGCCAGGTCGTCTGCCGTCTGCTCTGGTTTCAGAATCGCGTGATCGATCGTTTTGGCTAACGTTTTCCGGTCCACCCCGCATTCTCCTTTCCCTGCATGTATCTGACCGTATCGCCTAGAGCGCAGCCAAAGCCTGATTGACGTCGGCAATCAGATCAGCGGCGGTTTCAATGCCGACGGACAACCGCAGCAGCCCGTCCGTGATTCCGATGGCGAGTTTGACTTCGGGCGGAAGCACCCGGACCGAGCCCCAGACCGCCGGATAAGACAAGGTGGTTTTTACCCCGCCGAGCGTGGGGACGAACCGGATCAGCTGAAGCGCCCGCATGAACCGGTCGATCGTGGCGCGGTCGTCGCCGAGGTCGAAACTGAGCATAGCACCGAAACCGTTACTAAGGATACGGGCGGCCAGCCGGCGCTGCGGATTGGACTTCAGCCCGGGATAGAACACCCGGCGGACTTTGGGGTGCTTGGCGAGCGCCTCGGCCAGCTTCCGGGCGTTTTCCGACTGCCGGATTACCCGCAGGTGCATCGTCTTCAGGCTGCGGTGCACCAGCCACGCATCGTGCGGACTGAGATAGCTGCCGAAGATGACCACCCTTTCCCTGGCCTGCCGGATAAAATCGGCCCGGCCGATGATGACGCCGGCCGAGACGTCGTTGTGTCCGTTGATGAACTTGGTGCAGCTGTGGATAACGATATCCGTGCCGAATTTGATCGGATTGATATGAACCGGCGAAGTGAAGGTATTGTCGACGAGAACCCGGGCCCCTTTGGCATGGGCAATCTTCACAACCGCCCCGATGTCGATCACTTTGAGCGTGGGATTCGTCAAAATCTCGGTGACCACCAGCGAGGTATTGGGCCGGAAAGCCGCCCGGTAGGCTTTCCGGTCGTTCAGGTCGACATAGTCGCAGGTAATCCCCAGCGCGGGGAAATAGTCCCGGAAGAGATTCAGCGTTTCGCTGTAGATGTAGTCGGAGACGATGACATGTTCGCCCGGCCGAACCGCCGTCATGATTGCGCAGTAAATGGCCGCCATTCCGGCGGAACAGACCACGGCCGCCTCGCCTTCTTCCGCCAGGGCGAGGGCCCCGGCCAGGGCCAGATGGTTGGGATTATTTTCCCGGGAATAAGTGAAGTTAGGCCCCGTGCCTTCCTCCATCTCGGCCAGGTGGGCAAGGTCTTCGATCGCAAAGGCGGTGGCCGGATAGATCGGCAGGGCATCCGGAACGCTCCGCCCCAGGTCTACCTGTCCCCAGGCGTGCAACAGCTTTGTCTCCTTTGTCACCTTATCGGTCATCACGCTACCTCCTCGTCTGCCGCTTTGACCTGCTGCGGCCGGCCCACTGCAGTACCCGGTTCCCGGTCGGATAGCCTTGCCGGAAACCTATTTTCTGCCACGTCTCATTCCCCGCCGTGGATAAATATTCCTCCCTGTTTCCCGGTCCGGACCGGATTTTCGGCTCGGACTAGCGGGCTACCGCCTGACTAAACCTATTCCCGTGGTTATCTATTCATTGACTGCCATGCTGGAAGGTTTATCTTAATGCATACAGTAAGGCTTCACTCCTTGTTTTCGTACCCTATATGCACACACAGCCCGGGCGCAAGCGATCTTTAGTTAGCATCGCTGCCATGCCCGGCGAAGTCGAAGGTTGAAGACGGGGCCGAGCCATGGAGGACGAGGCGACAATCACGGCAGCCGCCGGCATCATATGCAGGAAGGTGACTCAAGGCAGTAACCCATTTACTATAGGAGCCGGCGGCGGAGGGCGTGTTTGCGGGTGGAACCCCGTCTGAAGCCGAGACTGAGCCGCTGACACGGCCGATGCGAAACTACGTCGCTAAGACCGGGCTGTAGAAAAAGCCAACCAGCGAAGCAACGGAGCTATTACTTCTCTTGAATGTTCTTCGGATATCTCTGCCATTGCTTCCCGATAATCTGGTCAATGTGAGCGTATACACAAGAAAGGCCGCTCCTCGGGAGCGGCCGCAACGGCATAGCTTATTTCTTGGCAATCGGCACCTGAACTTCGGTCAGCCAGTCGTTCTCGTCCTCCTTGTTCCAGATCCCGTCGATGTAGGATTCGCGCGGGTTGTCGCTCGGAACATATCCGTTGTCGGCAATCCATTTGAAGACATGCGCGTAAGCGTCGCCCAGCTTGTCGTAGGCGCCGCGGTGGTAAACGCAGGCTGCCGTCGGGACGGCCGCGATTCGCTTGAACTTGATCGTCTCCGTGTCCCGGCCGAATTCGGTGACCGCTTCACAGTACTCGACGTCGATGTCCTTTTCCTTGTACTCGCCGTCGTGGTAGACGACAAAGCAGTACTCCGGGACGGCGCAGCGCAAGGTCGGGTTCGTCCTGATGACTTCTTCCCCGATGGCCGGGATGAGCCGGAAATAGGCGTTATAATCCGGGATGGTCATCCGTTTGGAGTACACGATCACTTCCGGCAGTTCCTTCACCGCGACTTCGTAATGCATTTCTTCACCCTCCTTCATTTCCGCCAGATAATGGGTGATGCGGGACAGCTGCTGCCGGCTGTCCGCGATGCTCGCCTCGAGTTCCCGCTTCCGGCTCGCGAAGATACCGGCAACATTGCGGCCGCTTAAAATTGCCAGCACCTCGTCGATCGAGAACCCGCTTTGCCGCAGCGCGATGATTTTGTGCAGTACGGGCAGCTGCTCTGAAGTATAGTACCGATAGCCGTTCTCCTCGTCCACGTAGGCCGGTTTCAGCAGACCGGCCTCGTCGTAATAGCGCAGCGTCTTGACGGTCACCCGGTTGATTTTCGAAAACAGCCCGATTCTGTACAAATCGTCACCCCTCCCCCATTTCCGGCCGGTAAATCCAGTCTATACGCTCCCCTTACCGGAGGGTCAAGATTCTTTGTTAACTTTTCTGCCTGAGGTCCTTCTATTTCCCGGCTGCCAACACCTTTCGCAGGTAAGCGCCGGTGTAACTCTTTTCACATTTGATAATCTCTTCCGGCGTCCCTTCGAAGATGATCTCCCCGCCTTGGCTGCCGCCTTCCGGCCCGAGGTCGATGATCCAGTCGGCGTGCTTGATAACATCAAGGTTATGCTCGATAACGATAACCGTGTTGTCGTTCGCCACCAATTGCTTGATAATTCCGAGGAAACGGTCGATATCGGCCATGTGCAAGCCGGTAGTCGGCTCATCCAGGACATAGATGTTTCCTTTTTTGTGCAGCTCCGACGCCAGCTTGATCCGCTGTGCTTCCCCGCCGGACAGGGTGCTGAGCGGCTGGCCGACGCGCAGGTAATCCAGACCGACTTCGGACAATACTTGCAGTCGTTTGCTAATCTCCGGGTTGGCGAAGAAGTCCGCTGCCTCCCCGATTGTCATCTCCAGGATCTCAAAGATATTCTTGCCCTGATACTTGATTGCCAGCACTTCCTCCTGATACCGCTGCCCTTTGCAGACGTCGCACTGCATCTTCACGGCGTCGAGGAAGCTCATCTCCACGCTCACATACCCCATGCCCTTACAGTTCGGGCAGGCTCCTTTGGAATTGAAGCTGAACAGCGAAGGGTCCGTGCCGGTGGCGGCGGCGATTTCTTTCCTGATCAGGTCGAAGAAACCGACGTAAGTGGCGGGAATTGACCGGGAAGATTTCGCCGGAGCCGACTGGTCGACCACGACGGCCTGACGGTTCTCCCGGACGAAGACGTCGTGGATGAGCGAGCTCTTGCCCGAGCCGGCCACACCCGTGATACAACACAGGACGCCCTGCGGAATCTTCACGCTGACATTCTTCAGGTTATTGACACCGGCGTCCTTGATTTCGAAATAATTCTTCCACGGTTTCCGCCGGACCGGCGGTTCCTCCCGGCGCCCGAGATATTGTGCGGTCAGAGTGCCGGACTGCCTGAGCACGTCGACCGGACCGGCAAACAAGACCTCGCCGCCGTTTACGCCGGCGTGAGGCCCGACATCGATGACCCAGTCGGCGCTGTTGATTATTTCCGGGTCGTGCTCGACGACCAGAACGCTGTTGCCTTTGTCCCGGAGTTGGCGCAGCAGCCCAATCAGCTTCGCGTTGTCTTTCGGATGCAGTCCGATGGATGGCTCGTCCAGGATATACATCAGGTCGACCAGGTCGCAGTCAAGCTGCCGCGCCATCTTCACCCGCTGGCTCTCCCCGCCCGACAGGGTCGAGACCGGACGGTTCAGGGACAGGTAGCCGACCCCAATGTCGATCAGATGACCGGTAATCCGCTGCATTTTCCGCACCAGCGGCACGGCGACCGGGGTATGAATCCCCGCCAGCCACCCGGCGAACTCGGTCAGCTCCAGGTTGACGAGGTCAGCCAACGTTCGCCCGTGCAGAACCACCGAACGGGCCCGGCGGTTCAGACGGGTTCCGCCGCAGGTTTCGCAATCGGCGTAGAGGAAGTATTGCTGATAAGCGTCCCGCCGCTCTTCCGGCAGTTCGTCCTCACCCTTGCTGATGTACAGACGCTCCAGCTTCCGCGCAATCCCCTCGAAGCTTTTGGTATAAATACCGGCGCCGTGCTTTTTAGTCATTGGGATATCCGCGGCGTACAGCAGCTTATCAATCTCGTCCGCCGGAAAATCGCGCAGCGGGGTATCGTTGGGGAAGAGCTCGCTCCCGACGAGTTCCCGCCAGTTCCAGCCGCCGACCCGGTAATCCGGGTGGTTGACGGCGCCCTCGCGCAATGTTTTTTCCTTATCCAGAAGCAATTCGGCGTCAACGGTAATTCTTTTCCCGAGCCCCTGGCAGTCCGGGCACATCCCTTCCGGGTGATTGTACGAAAAGAAAAAGGAAGGGCCGATGAACGGCTCGCCGCAACGGGAAAACAGCAATCGCAGGTAAGTCAGGATTTCGGTTGCCGTTCCCACCGTACTCCGCAGGTTATGCCCCATCCGCCGCTGGTCGATGACGATGGCGGTGGAAAGGTTGGTGATTTCCTCCACCGGCGGGCGTGACAGCTTGGGCAGCCGGCGCCGGGCAAACGAACTGAACGTCTCGATCAGTTGCCGCTGGGCTTCCGTATAGATTGTGTCGAAAACGAGCGACGATTTTCCGCTGCCGCTGACCCCTGTGAATACGACCACCTGGTTTTTGGGAACAGTCAGACTGATGTTTCTCAGATTATGCGTCCGCGCTCCCTTGATAACTATCCCTTTCTCCACTCTGTCGCCCCACCTTTCGGACCGTCACCGCTTGCACCTTGCGGCTTGGCCAATTCAAATTGAATCCGCGGCCTGGCTCCCGCCGACTACCGCGACGGGAACCACTACCGCCGCAGCCGCAAATCATTATAAATCCTCCCCTTACGGGAGAGTCAAGCGGCAGTAATTTTTCCGGGGGCGCAATGTGATAACCCGGTAAACTAATTGCTCATATCAAAAATATCCGGCGCGGGGCCGTCTCTCCGGAGCCGGATATCTCCTGGTCGGGTTGAGCCGATGCCATCAGAATGCTATTCGGCGGCACGGCCGTAGTTCCTCTCACCGCCGTGGGCAAATCAACTGCCGGCTCAGACCTGCACAGCACGGCCTTCCCGAAAAACCGACGAAAAAGTTCGGCCGCCCGGTTACTCTCTGGCGGCCGTCTTACCTAAAAAGCGGAGACAGGCCGTTAATGCAACCCGTCTCCGCTGCCCGCGCCAGGAAGCGCGGTCCTTATGGCGGTCATATTTAAATCCTTACCAACGAATATTTTGCTGGCGCCACTGCTCCAGCGTCCGGCAGCGGGTGGCGAAGATGAGTGTCACCTCATTTACCGATTTAACGCTTCCGTCGCCGGCGGCTGCGGCAAAACAGCCTTAGCCTGCTCCAGTCCGGCCGGCCGGCGGGTATAAATCACCCCGGCCAGGACGGCGGTTATCGGCGCTACGGTCACCAGGCCAAAACTGCCGACGATCGTGTGCAGAATCTCGCCCGCAACATAACGGAGGTTCAGGATATTAATGAGCGGTGTTCCCTGGGCCATGAAGACCATCAGCAAGGCTACATAGCCCCCGGAGTACGCCAACAGCAGAGTTGTCGTCATGGTGCCGATGACCGCCCGGCCGATGGTAAATCCGGACTGGATAGCTTCGCGGGTGGTGATGTCCGGTTTTTTCTCCACAACTTCGTGGACGGAGGCGGAGATGTCCATCGCCAAATCCATTAAGGCGCCGGAAGAGGCAATAAAAATGGCGGCAATAAAGATATCCGTAAGGTTGAGATGCGCGTAACCCGCGTACAGGAGCGACTCCGAATAAGGCAAAATGCTGCCGTGAATCCGGAAGGCGTGTCCGAAAGAAATCGCCAGACAGCAGGTCAGGGCTGTCCCGGCCAGCGAACCGAGAATGGCGACCAGCGACTTTCGGTTGAACCCGGCTACCAAAATCATGATAAAGAAAGTCATTACAACAACGACGGCCATCGCCACGAGAAGCGGATTGAATCCGCGCAGGAACAGCGGAATCAGTACTTTCCAAATCAGGAGGACCGACAGGACAAATGAGAGCAGCGCCTTAAACCCAGTCCAGCCGGCGAAGATAATGAGTAACAAGGTAAAAGCGGCGAAGAGCACTAGTTCCAGGCTTATCCGGTAATGGTCAACGAGAACTACATGCGTTACTTCTTCCCCGACAAAATCGACCACGGCCAAGGCCGTGTCGCCCGGCAAGAAAACTTTGTCAATTTCCAGCTTGCCGATGAAATTATTGGTGGCATAAGCTACCGTTCCCCGAAATTTCCCGTCCGCAATCCTGACCTCGCAGTCCTGTGATCCCTCCCGGATCAGTCCGCCGACACTATGGACGTTGGAATTATCCACCTGAAGAATCTCAACTTTCGCCCGGATACTGCCGGGATATTCGTTGGTCGGAAAGCCGGTGGGAAGCCACAGCAGTCCGGCGACGATAACGACAAGAACACATACTATTACGGCATCCGCATTGGCAAGCAGTTTTCGCACGGTGTTCATATCCTTTCTGGACCTCGCATTGGGGACGGAGCGGAAAACCATAGATTGAGCGCGTAGCCGCGCCCAATCTATGGTAATGGTCCCAGACACCCGGACCCTCTTTAACTGTCAGCTATTTTACTCCGACAATAGCAGCCATCTTGTGGTAGATGTCTGTATTGTCGTAATACCCGTTGAACAACTCCTGCCCGGCGCCCAGGGCGAATACCGCACAAGGTAACCCGGAGTGGGAGTAGGAAGAGAAATTGATCCCGGCTTTGTTGTTAACCATGTGCGTGATGGTAACCGACAGAGGCTCGTAAGTACCGTACATGATCGATTCTTCCGGTGTGAAGGTGCGATCTTTAGCCGGAATCATGCTCTTCACGAGAGCCTTCTGCAGCGTGGCGATATCGGCATCGGTCATCGTCATCTCCGGATAGTATTTGGCGTCGGTGTCATCCGGGAAGAGCAGGCCGAAGGCGTATTTGATATCCTGCTGCATGTCTTTGATTTTAGCGTTGTCTTTAGTATGGGCGGCGCGGTAGGGTTCGATGACAGCCTTGTCAAACGCCTCATGGGACATCTTGACCCGGTCGGTCTTGTCAAAGAAGGTGGCGTAGCCGGTGGCCGCAAAGCCAATGGACATGCCGCCGCACTCGTGGTCGCCGGTAACGATGATCAAAGTTTCCTGCGGATGGTTGTTGTAGAATTTCACCGCTTCTTCGACCGCTTTAGCAAAGGCAATAGTGTCGTGAATGGAAGAGGCAGCGTCATTGGCGTGGTTCGCCCAGTCGATCTTACCTCCCTCAACCATCAGGAAGAAACCTTTCGGGTTGTCCAGAATATCAATGCCTTTCCGGGTGAAATCGGCCAGGGAAAGCTCGCCCTGCTTCCGATCCAGCTCGTAAGGTAAAGAGGTCCCATCAACGGACATATTCGGGTTCACAGCCACGACTTTCTTGGAGTTGCTGTCGAGATTGAGGATGCCTTCTTTGGTATCGACTATCGTGTAACCCTTCTGCTTCAGCACTTCGTAAATATGGGCGGCTTTGCCGTCGCTACCGTTGGCCTGCAGGAAGCCGCCGCCACCGTAGTAATCGAAGCCGCTCGTCCCGATCTGGGAGGCGATATCGTAGTAATTGTTCCGGCTGGGAGTCTTCGAATAGAAAGCAGCCGGAGTGGCATGATTAATGGGCACGCTGGAAACGATACCGATTTTATAACCTTTGGCCGCCAGTTTTTCGGTAATCGGTGTGTATTTTATCTGTTTGGACACGTCCATATTGATGACTCCGGAGAGGGTTTTGTAGCCGCTGGCGAGGGAAGTCGCCGTCGAAGCGGAGTCGGGGATGAAAGAAGACGAGTCATAAGTTGAGGCCGCCCCGGCAACCGGGAACTTGGAGAAGGTAAGCTGTTCGAGCCCGCCGCCGCCGACCAAATCATTCAGCTTGCTTTTCTTACCCAGGTACATCTCGGCGGAAGCGATCTGCGGATAACTCATGCCGTCACCGATAAACAGGAAAACATACTTGGGAGCGGTGCCCTCATAATCGGTACTGCTGTGGCCGGCCAGAGGGCTGAACCCGATCGCCGCAGATGCGGTCGCCGCCAGCAGAGACAACAGGACAACAACAGCGGCCAGGGTGAAGAAGAGTTTCTTTTTCGAGCCGAAAGCACTGAAAATACCTGACATTCCTTCCCCTCCTTATTGATATGGGTTGCTCAATCCCATTATAACGGGGGAAGGTTATGGCAAGGTTAAGGGCGGGTTGGAAATATTAACGGGAGATTAATAAACTGTTAATCTCCCCCTGGGTTGGCTCAGTGTTGGTCGGATTTCCAGTCTGCACCAAGGTTGCCCGCGTTTTACCCGCAAAACGACTCTGTTTGCTTCACTATATTGCTGTCCAAGCATATACCGCTTGCCGCAGGGAAAGCTATGCGCAGACGCAGCAGTACAGAATGTACAATTGATTCCCCGAGGTGATGCCGGATGATTTCGGTAAAGAATCTGACCAAGACGTACAAAAACGGGAAGGGCATTTTTGATTTGTCCTTTTCCGTCCAAGCCGGTGAGGTTTTCGGTTACCTGGGCCCCAACGGCGCGGGCAAAACGACTACTATCCGTCAATTAATGGGCTTCACGAATGCCGATAAGGGCAGTTGTGCCATCAACGGACTCGACTGCCGCCGGCAGGCGAAGCAAATCCAGCGGTCGCTGGGTTATCTGCCGGGGGAAATCGCTTTTTTCGATGAAATGACCGGCACGCAATTCCTGCACTTCATGAACGATATGCGCGGGGTTAAAGACCGGAAGCGCATGAACGGCCTGATTGAACGGTTCGACCTGGAGACGAAGCACAAGATCCGCCGGATGTCCAAAGGAATGAAACAAAAGCTCGGGCTTGTCGCCGCCTTCGCCCACGACCCGAGCGTCTACATCCTGGACGAACCGACGAGCGGCCTTGACCCGCTCATGCAGAAAATCTTCATCGACCTGGTCCGGGAGGAAAAAGCCCGCGGCAAAACGATCCTCATGTCATCGCACCATTTCGACGAAATCGACCGTACCTGCGACCGGGCCGGTGTTATCCGGGAAGGCCGGCTGGTGGCGGTCGAAGACGTCCGCTCCCTGAAAGCCTCGCAGCGCAAAGTCTTCCTGGTTACCGTCGGGTCACAGGAAGAAGTGGCCTTGCTCCGGGCGAGCGGGCTGGAGGTCGGGGCAGTGACCGATAATCACGTGGAAATTATCGTCCGCACGGACTATGACAGTTTCGTCCGCGCCCTTGCCAATTGCCGGGTAACGGGCATCGATGTTCTCTCGCAGGACCTTGAGCAGGTCTTTATGAAGTACTACGGTCAGGAGGCACAGTAAAATGAACTTAACATTGTTCAGAGTGACCGCCAGGCTGAATTGGCTGATCGGTCTCATTATATTTGCCGTCATGCTGATGTACATGGCGACCATCATCTCCATGTTCGACCCCGAAAGCATGCAGGGATTGCTCGCGATGCTGGAGACGCTGCCGCCGGGTCTGGTTGCCGCCATGGGGTTTGACAAATTAGGCACCACTCTCACTTCTTTTCTGGCCGGCAACTATTACGGGTTCATCGCCATCATGTTTCCGATGATTTATTGCATCATCATAGCGAACCGACTGGTCGCCAGGCACGTCGACAGCGGCTCGATGGCTTACCTCCTGTCGACACCCAATTCCCGCGTGACCATCGTCACCACCCAGGCGCTCTATCTGCTCGGCAGCATCACCGTCCTGCTCGGGCTGGTTACAGCGGCCGGTATCGCTGTCAGCCAGGCCATGTTCCCCGGCCGGCTGGACACCGGCGGTTTTCTGCGGCTGAATCTGATGACCCTGCTTACCTTTTACGCTATCAGCGGGATCTGCTTCTTCTTTTCCTGCATCTTCGATGAGACCAAGTATTCCCTGGCCTACGGCGCGGGAATACCCATCGCTTTTTTCGTCATCAACATGCTCGCCAATGTGAGTGAGCGATACGCCTGGCTGAGGAACTTCACCATATTCACCCTGCTGAACCCGGCCCAAATCCTGGCCGGCGATCCCTTCACCGTCACCGCCGGCCTCATCCTCACCGGCATTGCTCTCGTCACGTACGCGGCCGCGATTATGGTCTTCAACCGCCGGAACCTGCCGATCTGAAGATACGGAATCATTTACTCTGGATTACGAAGAGAAAATGGCATTCGCCGCTGTCAGCCGTTGTGAACAAAGCGAAGAACCTTCTCTGGTTGCCATTCTGAGCCGCAGCGAAGAATCTCATCCTTTACCAGCCCGAAGGGAATTGCCTCCCCTGTCAGTTTCTATTCTTAAGTATGCAACTTTACCTAAATCCCATGGAAAGAAAATAACATCTCCAAATTTTTTAAGGCGATATCATCCCAAAAAGACAGAAACCCGTATACCGCAAGGGTTTCTGTCTTTTTGTCCGGAACCAGCTTTAATAGCTTTACATCAATACTTTACTGTTAAACAATACCTTTTTGTGCTGCCAACTTGGTTAAGGCTGCCTTAATCCGATTGAAGGCACTAATCGCCACCGCATCATCATTGAAGCAAGCCGAGACAATCCTGAGATATCCTTCCCCCTGACTTCCGTAATGGTTCCCTGAACCAACCAGAATTTTCGCCTCTTTGAGAAGGTAGTCCCTCACTTCATCGGAAGTTCCCAAAGCGGAAATATTCAACCATGACAGGATGCCGCTTTCCGGCATTTTCATTTTCGCTCCCGGGATTGTACTTAGGACATCGTAGGCAATTCTTCTTCTGAGCTCGAGCCGCCGATATATATCGGCCAGGTATTCTTTGTCACGAACAGCGGCGGCAGCACCGATAGATGTGATAGTGGCGGCAGTACCCAAGACATTGCCAACCCCACCGTACAATACATCCATTATCCGGTCATCGGCATAGATGTAACCGATCCGGAATCCGCTTAACCCGTACCCTTTGGAAACAGAGCAAACGGTTATTGTTCTTTCCCACATACCCGGCAAGGACGCCGGAGAAACAAACTCGATACCGTCAAAAATGTGGTCTTCAAACGCCTGGTCGCTGATTAAAAGCAAATCATGTTTGATGATAAACTCGCACAGTTCTTCCAGGTTCTCACGCCGGTAAACCGTGGTCGTCGGATTATTGGGTTGAGTAATGACAATCAGCTTGGTCTTTTCGGTTACTCTCCGCTCCAGCTCTTCAATCCGAATCTGGTAATTATCCGCTTCGTACAAAGGTACGCTCACCACCGCGCCGCCCAACAACTTCGGATCAACGAAATTGCTTGGATAACTTGGCTCCGGTACTAGAACTTCATCGCCCGGATCAAGCAAGGTCATCATCGTAAAGAACAGTCCGGCATCCGAGCCCGAGGTAATCAAAACGTTGCGGTCCGGGTCAATGTCCAGGCCGGTCTTTTCCCTCACCTTTTCAGCTAAAGCAAACCGCAAGTCGAAACGACCGATAATCGGCGAGTAATGCGACGGTAAACCCTCTTTGATCGCTCCGATCATCGCGTCTTTAACCGACTCAGGGATTGACGGGTCCGGCATAAAAGGGTCAGCCCGAGCCATTATATCAATGCCCTGCTTGGTCAAACTGCCGTAATAATCCCCGGTTCCCCCGGTAAACAACCCACCCTGCAGATCCCGAAATCTGACATTCATCCTTGCTTTGATATCCAGACAAACCACTCTCCTTTTCGCTATTGTTTCTCGGTTTGCAATCTGATGGATTGCCAACTCGCATAAATGTTAACCCGACAAGTATTCCGCTAACCGGGACAGGTCGACGTTGCCGCCGCTCACAACGGCTGCCGCCTGTTTGCCCGGATACGCTTGTTTACACGCCGCCGCGATACTGACTGCGCCGGAAGGCTCCGGCAGCAACTTAAACCGCTCCAGACAGAGGGCCATGGCAGCCCGGATTTCCGCCTCTTCCACCAGAACGATGTCATCCACGTACTTCTGCACCATGGGAAAGGTCAGGTCGCCCGGCACCAGAGTCAGCAGACCGTCGGCGATGGATGCCGTGCTCGCCAGCCGGACCCTTTCGCCCTTCCGACGGGATTCGTACATAGCGTTGCTTCCCGCCGGCTCGGCGCCGATGACCCGGATATCCGGCCGCAGTTCCTTAATCGCCACGGCAACCCCCGAGATAAGCCCGCCGCCGCCAATAGGAACATAAACAGTTTCCAGGTGGGGAAGTTGTTCCACCAGCTCCGCTCCCAGGGTTCCCTGCCCGGCCATGATGTCGGCGTGGTCGTAGGGCGGCACCTCCACGTAATTTCTCTCGGCTGCCAGTTCTCTCGCCCGCTGCAGCCTCTCTTGCGATGTGCGGCCGCAAAACTCCACCTGGGCGCCGTAACCCAGTGCAGCATTGACTTTAGCCCGTGTGGCTCCTTCCGGCATGACGATGACGGCGGGGATGCCCAGTTGTCCGGCAACACAGGCTACCGCCTGCCCGTGATTCCCCGAAGAAGCCGCCACAACCCCGGGTAGCGAGGGATTTTCTTGCATACGCCGCAGCAGAAAATTGGCGGCGCCCCGGATTTTGAAGGAGCCGGTCTTCTGCAGGTTCTCCGCTTTCAAAAACAACTGGAAGCCCAGCCACTCCTCCAGAGACCGAGCCTGAAACACCGGAGTCTCGCGGACATATGAGAGGATATTCCGGCGGGCCGCAAAAACAGCTTGAATTCCGGTCAAGGTTATCTCCCCTTTCAATGTGCTCAATCCCACAAGTTTCTGTCCAAGATTAAACCAGTCAGTCAGTCGTAATATAATTTCTATATTTTTACTTAAATCCTGCAAAAGGGGCAGCCTGCTTGCCGCTTTTTCAGCAATAAGCAGCAACCATACTATTCACAGCCGAAAACGCCGGTCACGAATCCACTCGTGACCGGCGTTAGCTCTCGCCTCGAAACTTCCGTTACTGCTCACGGACCTAAACCCCAATATTCCTCTTTTTGAAGCCCGCAATACCCAGCCAAGACAAACCCACGGCCAAAATAAGCGCGATGAGTAAAGGCAAAATGTTCAGTTCACCGATTGGGATGCTATAATGCGCTATACCAAAAGGCGTGGGTGCCAAAGCTTCCCAAGGTACTAAGCCTGCTTCCCAAAACATTTCCAACACGATTAAACCGCCAATCAAAAGAAAACTCAACACGGTTTGCAGTTTGGGCGCCACGCCGTATAAAAAAGCGGCAAACCCTACGATTAACCATAAAGAAGGAATTTTGGTTATGGCCATCAGCAAAGTTTTCAAAAGAAATGCGCCGTCACCGGTAACCGTACCCCAGCCGATGCCGGTGGCCAAGCCTAATACCACCAACACTGCCGCGGTGTACAAAAAGGCCATGCCAACAAAACTTCTCAGATAGCGCTCACGGCTAATGGGTTTAGCCAGCATCATTTCGGTGTAGCCCACGCTTTCGTCGCTTTTGAGGCCTAGCATCATGCTCACCGCCAAAATAGCGCCGCCGCCCATTAAACCCAACATATAAATCCACAACGCTACCATGCCTTCCTGGTTGCCTAATTTTGCCATAGCCGGTCCCCAGGAAGCGAATGACGCCAGCATTTCACTCATTTGGTCGGCGATGGTAGGGCCAATAGCGCCAACGCACACGCCCAAAAAGGCCATGCCGACACCCCAAGCCAGCGCCGTATTTTTGTTTTGCCATAAATTTAAGGCAAACGGCGTAGCCAAAAAGTCAGGGGCCTCAGTCCGTCCGGTCGGTTCGGCAAAAAGCCCGCCGCCGATATCGCGATTTTTTAAGAGGGCAAAGGCACAAAGAACCGCCAGCAAACCCATCAAAGCAAAAACGAATAAGGGCCAGACGGCATTATCCCCAAAGGGGATCGTCCCTCTATACCACGATTGCGGTGTTAACCATAACCAGCCGGAAAACCCGCCGGAAAGATTATTCATGATCATAGTGAAGTACGTGGAGCTGACAAGCACAGTTATGGCTATCCAAGCCGATTTGGGCGCGGTGAAAATTTGGGCGATGATTAAAGCCAGGCCGGCCAAAAAACAACCCGCCAAAGCTAAAGTCAGCCCGGCCAAGATAGAGCCTGCCACGGCTAAACCGTTTATCAGCAAAACCATGGTCACCAAAACGCCTGCCACTAAACTGCCGCCCAGACTCAAAAGCAAAGCGGCCATAAAGGGGGCGGATTTGCCCACCGGACGGCTTAAATAGAATTCCGCCCGGCCGGAAGCCTCTTCACTGCGTGTGTGCCTAATCACCACTAGAGGGGCGGCAATCATTAAAACCAAAGCTCCTTGCACCATGGAGCGCCACATAATGGCGCCTTCTAACGTCAAAGGCACAATGGGGCCCAAAATGGCCGTCGTCAAGGGGTTGGAGGATAAATCTGCTAAAAAGGCCTGCCAATCGGGAATAGCCAAATTGAAAGAGATTTGCCCCCAAAAGGCTAAACAAGGCAAGATAATCCATACCGGCAGGCTAAACCGGTCGCGCCGGATGGCCAAACGCAATAAACTTATGGTGCCGGTAAAGTTAGTCACGCTGCTCACCTGCCTTGGCTAAATCTTCGCCATAGTGTTTGAGGAAAATTTGCTCCAAAGTGGTGCCGGGTATGGCTTTCAGGTCGCTTAACTTGCCGCTTTCCACCAATACCCCTTGCCGGATGATGCCTAAAGTATCGCACACGGCTTCCACTTCAGATAAAATATGGCTGGACAGTAGAACTGTCTGGCCATTTTTCGTGGCCTCACGCAAGCAATTTTGAAAGATGAGTTCCATTAGAGGGTCAAGCCCGCTGGTTGGTTCATCCAAGATTAAAAGCTCCACCTTGGCGGAAAACGCCGCCACCAAAGCTACCTTTTGCCGATTGCCTTTGGAATAACTGCGGCATTTTTTCCTTAGATCTAATTGAAAGCGCTCCACAAGTTCGGCCTGGCGCTTTTGATCCGCGCCGCCGGAAAGCCGGCCCAGAAAATCCAACACTTCGCCGCCGGTCAAATTCGGCCATAAAGCTACTTCGCCGGGGATGTAAGCAAGGCGTCTGTGGATTTCCACGGCATCTTGCACCGGGTTTTTACCAAAAACTTGGGCCGTGCCGCCGTCAGGGTTAAGCAAGCCCAACAAAACGCGGATAGTAGTGGATTTGCCGGAACCGTTAGGGCCGATAAAGCCGTAAGTTTGACCCTGTTCTACAGTTAAGTTCAAACCTTGCAAAGCTTTGGTGCGTCCAAAAGATTTTTGCAGGTTATTGGTTCGGATGATGTTCATGGCGTAACCTCCTTATTTATAAAACGCTTTTTTCAACTCGGCGATATACGCGGCAAATTCGCTTTTGATGGCCTCATAATCCGCTTTCGCCAAATCGGTTCCGCGGTGATTTTCCAAAACTTTAGCCGCATAGCCGCTAATCGCCCAAAAAATAAGCTCCTTGGCTTTTTCTAGATCCAAGCCTTCTTTAAAGTGTTCAGTTTCAATATCGCCATAAAAGTCGGCAAAGCTGGCGCCTTCCACTTCTCGCTGTTTTTGGCTGATAAATTCCGCCACTTCACCGCTGTTTTCAGCGGTGGCCATTTGCACAAAATTGAAGATCCAAGGGTACTTATGCAAAACTTCTATTTTCAGCAGGAGGGTGTTGGCTAAGCGGGCAAAAATATCTTTTTCGTTTTTGTCGATTCTGCTGAAGTATTCCTTTTGCAAAAACTCCAAGCAATAATCGAACAAAAACAAAAACAGCTCCTTTTTGCTGCCGATGTAGTGGAACATCAGCGGCTTGGACATGCCCGATTCCTGCGCTATCACATTGGTGGAAGCGTTTACATAACCCCGCGCCGCAAATTCCCGCAAAGCGGCGTTTAGTATCCTCTCCCGGCGTTCATCTTCCAAACTGAGCAGCTTTGTTAGCATACAAATCCTCCAAAAACAATATTGACCTATCAGATAAACAAAGTATAACACCATTTACCTGATAGGTCAATATTGTTTGGGAAATAATTTTCATATTTCTCATAACCAGTTAACAACGCCGGTCACGAAATGATTTGTGACCGGCGTTGACTTTCACTTCGATACTTCAGTTACTCTCACAGAAAAAACCGCCACACGGCTCGCCCCTGCTCTTCCTGCAGCGAAACCCGACAGTCGATGTTTTTCAATCGAAGTCCGAGCCAGAAGTGGCAAGCGCAGATGCCGATATCGACGTCGGGATGCTCCCATTTAAAGTGTTTATGGCCGACCGGACGGGCAATGGTGACTGTTTTACAGTCGGCGGAAACGCCGAAGCGCCAGAACTGGCTGTTCGCGGCCGAAGGCGCTTTGCGGGCTAAGTCGAAGGCGTATAACAGCTCCGGTGAAAGGCTATCCGCATTCGCACCCTCCTCCAGCAAAGCTGCGACGGGCTTGCGCTTGAAACTGAACAGCGAGGTCTGCATCCGGTCCATCAATCGCAGTCCTTCCTGCTGCCAGTAACCGAGCGGGGTGATGCAGATGGCCCGCTCACCCGGCACCTCGCCGTTGCCGTAACCGTATTTGACCGACCCGGAGAGGACGGCGGCCTTGTGCTCACCCAGATGCGGCATGATCCGCTCCAGTTCGGCAGGTGAATAATGCCCGTACCAGCAAGTGCCGAGGCCCAGGCTCACGGCGTACAGGATCAGCATTTCCCCGACGAAACCGGCCTTGGATATTGAGCATATATCCGTCGGGGCCAGGAAAGCCGCCCCGTCCGGCGGGGAATTGAAGACAGTAAAGAGCTTCTTGGTCGGGTCGGCTTTGAAAAAACGGATACTGACGTTGTGCTCAAAGGGTATCTGCATCTCATCAATAAAGCCTTTTAGCGCGCTCATTTTCGCCGCTTCGACCGGCCGCAGATCATAACTGCGGACGGACCGGCGGGCGTTAATCGCGGCTGCCCAGTCAATATCCGGCATCTTGTTCACCTCGCTTAGCTTTCGGTTGTAATCTTGGATACTCTTAGCTTAATCATTATCGGATTTCGTATGCACAGCCGGTACAGCATCTTATTCTGTTCCGGCTGTGCACCTTAAGCTATGGGCGCTCTCAACTCAGTATCTGCACCTTTCCGTGCCCGCCGTCAACCAGAACTTTATCCCCCGTCTTCAACCTTGCAGTTGCATTTGTACACCCCACCACAGCAGGTATGCCAAGCTCCCTGGCGACGATGGCGGCGTGGGATAACGGAGCGCCGATATCGGTAATGATTGCCGCGGCTTTCGGGAAAATGGGTGTCCAGCCGATATTGGTAGTCGCCGCGACGAGGATTTCACCCGGCTGCAGCTTTTCTCCCTCTTCCGGGCTTGTCAAAATACGAACAGTTCCTTCTATCCTGCCGGCAGCTCCGGCACAACCGGTGAGGGTTTGCGAGTCGGGTAATTCTGCCGGCGGCATAGCGGCATCATAGTAGTCAAGCCGTCTATTGGGGTCCTTGGCCCATTCAACCGGATTGAAACGTCCCCTGATAATTGACGGAAAGGGCGGCAGCGCTTTATACTTCCCGTAGTTCTCTTTTCTGGCGGGAATAAACTCAACTCCGGCACTTCCGACGGAAAGAATGTCCTCAACTTCATTAGTATAGAGGAAAAATATATCATTTCCCAGACCGGTAAGTTTTCCTGCCTTAAGAGCAAAGGCCCTGATCACCCTGAACACCCGGACGAATTCCGAGCGGCCTTCTTCTCTGAGTTGGGCAGCTTCAACCGCTTTTTCCATTTGCCTGTCGAGCCATTTTACTTTATTCGGAAATCGCTCCTTAAACCGAACCCGGGCAGCCTCATATTGGGCCTGCTGCTTCTTTAAAAGGCCCTCGACATCGATATTTGACTTTTTATATTCCTCTACCTGTTTTTCCAGCCAGTCAGGGTCTTCCAGGGGATCAAGTATGGACAGCTCATATTCATGGGGGCCTCTGTGGCCATACCGCAGCAGGTATTCCTCCCGGCTCATTTCGCCCCTGATGACCTTGGAAATACCTAGCACCGGCCCGAGGCTTGCCAGTCCGGAGCCTCGCCTGAGATTGGAAAGAAGCGTGTTGGCGTCTTCCGTTCCAACTAATCGGGTAAGCCTTTTATCCAAGGCTGAAATGTTCATAAGTTTAATTCCCGCCGTCGAAGCCGCACTCAACCCTTCTAAGAAATAGGGCTGCAGTTTTTCCTTCCATAAGGCCAGCAATTCTTCCTTCGACTTTGCCTTTTCGATACGCTCCCGCATTCCCATGCACCAATCCGGTGTCTCTCTTAGGAATTTAGGCAAGTTTTTTGAAGCTTTAAATGATTGTCTTGCTATCCGCATTGCTATGGGAAGCATCACCTTCAGCACCCCTATGCGGGAAAACGGATAAAGGGGCATCTGCATCCCTTCCGGCAGCTCTCCGTACAAATCACCGAGCAGCTTCAGCGCGCTTCTGGCATCCTTGCCGGTTGCAGCAGCGATAGCGGATACTCGCTTGCTGATGTTCATATAAGGTCTTCCGCAGATATTGCCGGAAAACACATAATAGCCGGGGATAAAATTCATGGCATCGTCCAGCAGCCTGGCTATACTCCAGGAAAACGGAGGATAAACATCGGGTATTGCCTCTGCGACATTGGTATTGGTCCAGAGTTCATCACCCGTCAGGGAATAATTGATTTCATAGGTGTCCGGATTGCCTGCCGACAAGGTGGTGATCGGCCTCGCTTGCAGAAGGTATAGTTTTCCGTCCGCTGCCGCCCATTCGATATCCTGGGGCTTGCCTAATTCGTTCTCAAGCTTGGCGGCATAGCGATAAAGCTTGGCGGCATATTTCTTGAACTCAGCGGGGCCTTCATATTTCCCTTTCGGTCTTGTCAGCTTGAAATCATAGGCGTTCGCTTCTCCTGATACCAGCTGCTCTCCCAAGCCATGGACATAGTTGCCGATCATACTTTGATAGCTGCCGGTGATGGGGTCAGCCGTAAACAGTACACCCGATACTCCGGACTGCACCATCAACTGGATCACTACGGCGATCTGATGGGATTGCTCCATACCTTGAACAGAACTGTATGCCTTTACTCTCTCTGATTCGCTTGATCTGTAAACCGTATCGATCGCTCCGCGTACCGCATCATCTGTTTCCACATTAAGAGCTGTTTCAAACTCACCGGCAAAGGAGGCGGCGGCTGAATCTTCACTTAAGGCGGAAGACCTTACTGCAAAAAGCGCTGCTTTGTTGTTCTTTCTTATTGCATTCAGGGAAGCTAGTATCTCATTCCAGGCTTTATCATTCAATTTCCCATGTTGAAAAGCAGACGGCAAAACTACAAAACCTTCCGGTACGGGATAGCCGGCCTGATACATCCTTGCCAGCATACCGCCTTTTCCTCCGGCCAGGGCTTGCTCCGCAGGTGTTAGTTCTTTAAAGCTTTTTATCGCATTATTCATCTATGACACTCCTTTACGGAATGAAGATCTGTTTACCTCCGGCAATGAACATTTGTTTTCTGTTTCTCAGCATCAACCGTATATTTTAATTTCCTCATTCTCTATTCCCAATGTCCTGGTCATGACTGTTTCCAGAGCAGCTTTATACTTTAATGCTTTGTTTTTATCCTGAATATATTCACCATAGAAAATGCTTTGAGGAACTGAAGTCACCGCTCTTAACAATATATCTGCCGTTTCACGGGGAAATTCAACTTGAAAAATCCCCTCTTCCATACCCTGCTCAATAACCCGGGCAAAAGGTTCAACATACTTCTGAGTTATCGTCAGAGTGAATTTATAGAAAGTAAAATCAGACTCCATCAGCAAATGCATATATTTTAGCAGTTCTATTTTTGACTTTTGTGAAGCTGTCTTTATTTTCATTATTCGTCTCAGTTTCTCCAAGGCGTTAAGTTTTTTATTTTCAATCAGAGGCTCAAGATCCTTCAACAGATTTTCGGCAAAACTGCTGATGCTTTCCGCCAGCACTTCCTCTTTTGACTTGAAGTAATGATAAAATCCGCCCTTGGAAAGCCCGGAAGCATTTAAAATGTCATCAATACTTGTTTCCTCGTAGCCTTTTTCTAAAAACAATTTCTCTGCAATTTCCACCAGTTCGTTTTTTTTGAAATCATGCTTTTTAGCGGTTTTGACCATTTTTCTCCCTCCAAAAACAGACCGAAGTCGGTTTGTTTTTAATATACGATATTTTACCGGGGATGTCAAGTCCGTTTGCCGGAGTTAATCAACGACATCAAAACCGTCCGCAACGTGAATCCGGCAAAAACAGAACGAGCCAAAGAGAACATCTCTCTGACTCGTTGCCGTCGTTTCACCTTTTGACAAAGGCGTCACTCCAGTATATGCACAGTCCCTTGCCCGCCGTCAACCAGCACCCTGTCCCCGGTCTTCAGCCGCACGGTTGCGTTACCGCACCCCACAACGGCGGGTATCCCGAGCTCGCGTGCGACGATGGCGGCGTGGGACAGCGGCGCGCCGACGTCGGTGATGATGGCCGCGGCTTTCGGAAACAGCGGCGTCCAGCCGACATTGGTGGTAGTGGCGACCAAGATTTCACCGGCTGCCAGCGTTCCGCCTTCTTCCGGACCGGCGAGAACGCGTACCCTCCCCTCGACCCGGCCGGCTGCTCCGGCAAAGCCTTTCAGGGTTTCGGAATCAGAGGCAATCTCGACCGGTGCAGTGGAATCGTAGTAATCCATTCTTCGCTTCGGATCCTTCATCCATTCGTAAGGATTGAATCTTCCCCGGATGATTGACGGGAACGGCGGCAGCGCTTTATATTTCGCATAGTTCTCTTTCCGCGCCGGAATATGCTTTATCGCCGAGGAATGCCCGGAAAGAAGCGCCTCGACTTCGTCGATATACAGGAAAAATATATCGTCCCCGATGCCCGCCAACTCGCCGGTCTTGCGGGCAAAGCTTCGGATAACCCTGAATACCCTGACAAACTCGGAGCGGGCTGCTTCTCTGATCCGGGCGCCTTCCGACGCTTTGGCCAGCTGTTTTCCAAGCCATTTTACCTTCTGAGGATAGCGTTCCTTGAAACGACTTAAGGCGTCATCATATTGCGCATGCTGCTTCTTTAGCAGTCCTTCCACATCGGTATCCGACTTTTCGAATTCCTCTATCTGTCTCTCCAGCCAGATATTATCCTCAGAGGGATCAGGTATGGACAATTCAAACTCATGCGGACTTCTGTGCCCGTATTGAATCAGATATTCCTCCCGGCTCATTTCGCCCTTGATGACCTTGGCTATACCCACAACCGGCCCAAGGCTTGCCAGATCCGAATCCCCCCTCAGGTTGGACAGCAGTGTACCGGCATCTTCTGTTCCCATCATCTTCACAAGCTTCTTGTTTAATGTCAAAGCAAGCGCAGCTTTGGTGCCGCCTGCGATCAGTCCCCACCATGCCTTGGCGTTATATGACTTAAGCTCATCTTGCCATAATGACAGCATCTCTTCCTTTGTCTTTACTTTTTTGATTTGCTCCGTCATCCTCCTGCACCAATCCGGCGTGTCTTTAAGGTGCTGCGGCATGCTCTTTAAACTTTTTAGAGTACTCTGAATTAGGTGCTTTGCCCCCGGGAATATTACCTTAATCAAACCTAAGCGTGAATATGGGTAAACAGGCACATTTATACCCTCAGGAATATGGCCGAATACGTCACCGATTATTACCTTCATGGTTCGTCTGGCATCCCAGCCATATAATGCTGTAACCGCGGATAATCTTTGGCTGAGATTTGAATAGATGCGGCCACAGATATTGCCGGACCACAGATAATAGCCCGGAATGAAACCGGACTCAATATCCAGGGCGCGTACTATACTCCAGGTAAGCGGCGTAACAACATCCGGAATCGCCTCTCCCACGTTGGCATTCACCCACAAAGCGTCGCTGACCAGACTTTCGTTGATTTCGTACGTGTCAAGATTGCCCGCCGACAAGGTGGTTATCGGCCTCGCCTGCAGCAGGTACAGCTTTCCTTTGGCCATCGCCCATTCGATGTCCTGCGGGCCGCCCAGTTCTTTCTCCAGCCTTACGGCGTGCTGATGCAATTTTGCCGCGTATTTCTTAAACTCGTCCGGACCTTCGTATTTTCCTTGCGGCCGCAGCAGTCTGAAAGAATAGGCATCGGCCTCACCGGATACCAGCCGCTCACCCAGGCCGTGAACATAATTACCTACCATATTCGTAAAGCTCCCCGTAACGGCATCGGCCGTAAACAAGACGCCGGAAATTTCCGACTGCACCATCAGCTGGATCACCACCGCTATCCGGTGGGACTGTTCTATACCCTGAACAGCGCTATAGGCTTTCACTCTTTCTGCTTCTCTTGATCTGAAAACCGTATAAATCGCTTCCTGAATCGCTTCGTCCGTGCTCACATTGAGGACGGTTTCAAATTCCCCGGCGAAGGAAGCCTGCGCCGAATCTTCGCTTAAAGCCGAGGATCTTACGGCGAACAGCGCCCCGGCGTTATTTTTTCTTATTGCGTTCAAGGCGACCCGTATCTCTTCCCAGGCCTGCTCTTTCAGTTTTTCGTCCTGAAAAGCCGGCGGCAAAACAACAAAACCTTCCGGTACCGGATATCCGCGCTGAAACATTTTTGCCAGCGCGCCGCCTTTGCCGCCGGCCGCAGCCTGCAGCTCGGGCGCGAGTTCCCGGAAGCTTTTTACCATGTCAGCCATTGATAAACCCTCCTTTACTGTTCAATTCCGTGCCGAACCATCGCCAGAAAACTGTTCCTCTCAGCCAGAAAGCTTTTGAGGTACGTTTCATCCAGAACGCCGTCAGCCGCTAATTCGGATAAATACTTGTCATCGAAATAATCCAGGACGAGCATGACCAGATTGAAGGCCTGCCCGCGGTCCACACCGGTCCGGAGCGGGACCTTGGCAAATAACCTCTCCCACTCCCTGTCCTTGTCGGTAATCAGCGCGCCATACTTTTTTGCAATCTCTACCTTCAGTTCATTCGGGGTCGCAAAAAAGGCCTCTTGCACAAATTTATATACGTCGGGATTTTTCATGTAGTAGTCGAATTTAGTGATACTGAATTCTTCTTTAGCCGCAAAAAAATCCTGATATTCCGGCAGGCGGTCAAACCCCATTTCTATTCTGCCTTTGGCAAAGCAGTGATCCAGAATGTTGAGATAAAGAGATTTTTTGCTCTTGAAATGGTGGAAAAGCAGCGCCTTGGAAACTCCGGCCGCTTCCGCGAGCAGCGCGGTCGTTGTACTTTCATACCTGTGTCGGGCGAAGACAGCCAGGCAAGCGTCCAGAATCTGTTCTTTATTGTAAAGCTGCAAAGGCACCGGACCACCCCCCCTCCATTTTTGCTGACCGTTCGGTCAGCTTAATTATAACATTTGCTAACCGTTCGGTCAATATAATGTCCGAATTCGGGCTAAAAAATAAGAAGCTGGTAGAGTGAATCTGCCGGCTTCTTGCCGTATTACTTGTAGGCCATTACTCAAGCTTCACCAGCGCGCTCTCCGCCAGCGCCAGTTCCACCAGTTGAAAATCACGTAAGGTTGCCGCGTCGTAATCCGCCGCCGGGTGTTTTTCCTCCCGGAACAAAGCGTGTTCCAGGCAGGTAAGGGAGAATAGATCCGGCGCGCCGGCTTCGCCGGTCAGAAACACCGTGCAGTACGGGTTCGGCCGATGGCCCAGCCGGGAAGCGGCCGGGTCGGACACAACCCGGCGGCCCCGGTGGGCCATGTCCCGCGCCGTGCGCAGGACATCCACCGCCGCGCCGGCGATAAAGACGAACGGCATTTTATCAACGTATTTGTCCCGCAGCAAAGGATTGTTTGACACGAGCAAGACGTCCGGACGCATGTCCGGGCTAACGGGTGAATACGGTCTGGGCCGTTATTTCCGTCTGCAGCGCCGCGAGCGCTTTCTCCACAATCTGCCGCCGCAGGGCTTTTTCCCGCTCCGGCGGGAGTTCCGGATTGCCGCACGGATGCGGGATGGAAACAGCCGCGACGATCCGGTTCGCCCCCACCCCCATGGAAATGGGCACGATGGTGCAGACATGGGCCACCGGGATGCCCAGCGCGTCGATTTCTTTTACTATCGTTGCACCGCAACGTGTATCCGTGCCTCAGGTCGAGGTCAGGATGACGCCGTCGATCCGCCCTTCTTCTTTTATCTCCCGGGCGATCGCCCGGCCGAACTGCTCCGCCCGGTCGACCGCCATCCCGTTGCCGACCGTGACATAAATCTTCTCATACAGGCGGCCGATAACCCCTTCCCGCTCCAGGTCACGCAGGACGTCGACCGGCAGGATCCGGTTCGGGTCTTCGTTCGCGAAGGTGGGATCGTACCCGCCGTGGGCCGTCTCACAGTTGAAAGCGGTCAATTCGCCCCATTCCTCCAGGTCGTACTTCGCGTATTTGGTCGCAAAGCAGGCCTCGATGGCGTCCGGATTGCCCTTGGGAACGATGCCGCCGGTCGTCATGACGGCGATAGTCGCTTCCGCAATACCGGCGACCGGAGCGGCCGGCGCCACCCGGGAAAAGGCCGGCATCGGGTACTCCGTCCGGTACGCCTCTCCTTTGATTTTGGCGAGCAGCATATCGATACCCCGTTCGGCCCCGGTCTTCGCCCCGTACGTATTCTTTCTGACTCCGCGCGGGAGGTAGCCGGACTCGGCCGGGGTGCCGACACTGCCGGCGACGGCCTTTTCCGCCAGCGCGGCCATCGCCGTGACGGCCTCCCGCATCCCCGCCGCCGACACGCCGGTCGGAACGATATAAGCAAAGCGTTTATACAAATCCACGGTCGGGTTGTCCGGATACAAGCCGGTGATTGCCGGTATCCGCAGTGACTTGTACGCTGTCTCGCAAACGGCGCCGCAGGCAAGGCCGTAGCGTCCCGCATTGAATGCCGGACCGGCGATGACGACATCCGGCCGGTACTTCTCGAGCAACTCCCGGATCTGCTCCGTCACTGCGGCCAGGTTCTCCGCGAAGTGATTATCGCCACAGATGACGGTCGCCACGATTTCACCCCGGCCGCCCAGAGCCTGCTGCACCGCCAGGCCCGGTCCGACCGGCTGCTCTTTTACGGTTAACGCCATCCCGGCTTCTTTTTCACTGCCGATCTGACCGAAGAACTGGTTTAAGTAATGGACAACGCGCATTTTCCCACCTCCGTTTTTCATCCGGTTTCCTCTTATACGCAAGCCTTGCTTACTTTAGTCGGCATCCGTTCTTCTGTACCACTATACACACACGGCCCGGGCGCAAGCGACACCGAGTGAGAAGCGTACCGTGTCCGGCGAAGACAAGGTCAAAGAGGCAGTTGCGAGCAGGACGGGAGCAACCGACAATCACGGCATGGAGGCCGTGTTTGTCGGGTCTGCCTCTTCGGCCGCAGGCAAGCCGCTGACACGGCCGATATGAAACTTTGTCGCTAAGACCGGGCCGTAGAAAAGACCATCCTGCAAAACATTGCCGCAACTTTTCTATGCTTTTAACCATTGACTCCCCTTGCCAACGGTCTGGACAACGCATGACTAATAATCCAGAGACGTCATCTTGGTCATCCCCAGATTGCTGACCGCATCGATGATAACGGCAAACGGAACAGCCAGGCTGCCGTCGGGCCGCAGCGCCCCGGGCGAACTCCCGGCCAGCATGTCCGCGGCTTCCGGATGCCCAATCACCTTATCCATGGGCGGCAGGATAACGATTTCGTTCGTATTCCCGACCGTCACCACCGCATCGGCCTCGGGCGTGGTATAGGTAATCGCCTCCGCCGCCCCGTCCTCGCCGGCGTTTTCGTGGAGGAAGAGAACGGTCCGGATCCCGGCCTGTTCGCTTTTGCGGCACAGCAGCATCAAATCGGTCTCCGGATTTCCGCCACCTTCCTCGGTAATCACCAGCCCGTCGGCGCCGAGCTGCTTCGCCAGGTTGACCACATAGGAAGAATTGCGCTCCTTGTCCGCCAGCGCCGGGCTTACCGGGGTGATGATGACTCCCGCGAAGTCAAGATCGCGGCCGTGGCGCCGGTACAGTTCTTCGACCACCGGATTGTTCATCTGGTCGTAACTGGTGTTTTTATCGCAGGCCGTCACGCAGTTCCCGCTGACAATGGCCCCGTCCTGCATTTCGGTCGGACTGATCAGGGAAGGAAACAGGCGCTTGGCATCGAGGCCGTAGACGTAGTTGTCGTGCAGCAGGCCCTGGGCCAAGATCAAATGCACATAAGCCACCCGCGGCAATCCCGCCCCGGCCGGCCGGTGCAGCAACGGTTCGAATTCATACGTCCTGACCTTTTCCGGCGGCACCGCTTTCCCGACGGCCGCGAGATAAGCCGCTGCCCGCAGGCCGGCCAGCCGGACCGCCTTCTCGTGGGCAATCGGGTCGAGTCCTGCCGCCGGCTCACAGGTCAGCACCACGTTCAGCTTTCGGGAAAAATGGGTATGCTTTGCCCCCGGCCCGCTCATGTCGATCAAGCCTTCCTGAAAGCCGACGATCCGCCCCGTAGTGACGACGCAGACACCCCGCAGGACATGGGTCAGGCCTTCCCCGCACGTGGAAGCCTGGTTGATAATCCCCGGGAATACCGCTCCCGATCCTTCGACCTTGACTCTGGGCTCAATCACATCTTTAACCGGGATGATCCGGACGCTTTCCCCCGGCCGGGCCAGGTCAACCTCGGCCGCCGCCAGATTCTCGTCCTGCAGGATTACCTGCCGCAACTCCTCCCGGTTAATCAGCAAAATCCCATCCTTTATCTCCGTCGCCGCCGCGAACCGGATATCTCGAATCGGGATCTCGCCAATCGCCAACCGCATCGTTTCCTTCCCCTTCCGCTTCGTAAGTTAAGGGCGGGGCGGCGGTCTTCCGCGCGCCCCGCCCCGTATTACTTTCGCTGTCCCGGCCGGGAAACCTGCCAGATATTTCCGTTCCTATTAATCATCCGGCAGTAGCCGGACCACCCCATGCCGTCCGTCCATTTCCACCAGTTGACCATCCCGCAGCCGGTCGACGGCAATTCCGGCCACGCAGGGTTTGCCGTACTCGCGCGCGACCAGAGCCCCGTGCTGCAGCGCTCCCCCGATTTCCAGGATGACTCCCGCCGCGTTGATAAACAGCGGCGTCCAGCCCGGATCCGTCGCCTTGGCCGCCAGGATTTCCCCCGGCAGCACCGGTTTTTCATCCGGACGGTTCAGCACCTTCACCCGGCCCCGCACAACACCCGGGGAAATCGGCTCGCCGGCCAACTCGTCCGCCGCCGCTTCTTTGCGAGGCGGTACCAGGATTTTGCCCCGGGAATCGATGACCCGCGGGAACTCCCTGATCCCGGCGAGCTGTTGGCAAAACTCGGTATTCTTGGCCGCCAGCCCCCGGACATCGGCGGACGGATTGCTCATCACCCGCTCCAGATCCGCCAGGGTCAAAGCGAAGATCCGGTTCACTGTATCCAGACGTCCCGCCGCGGTCAGCCGCGTACCCGCTGCCAGCACTTTCTCCCGCAGCCGGGCAACGGTCATTATCCAGTAATACTTCGGCGCCTCCCGATACCCTTCGTATCTGACCAGGGTTTCGTAGTACCGCCGGAATTGCTTCGCTTTCCCTCTACGCTCCGCCTCTCGCAGTAGCTCGGCAAAGTCACTCTCCCGCTCCGCCCGGGTCCGTTCGAAGATGGCCTGCGGATTATGCGCGGCATCGGAGTTCCCGGCCATTGCCTTCAGCTGCCGGAAGAACTGTTCCGGCTGTTCATAAAAACGGGGTGCCGCGATATCGAGTTCCTTCGGACACCGGAAGCCGTACTTCGCCATAAACTCGTTCCAGGCGTCCAAAAATCCGTCCGAGAAGGCTCCGGCCGCCAGTTTCTCCCGGCAGGCTTCGGCGGACGGACATTCGGCAACTTCCGCAAAACGTGCGAGGCGGTACATGCTCAGCCCCATCTCGGTGGTGACATTGTTGGGCAGGGCCTTTTCCAGGAAACCGGCCTTGCTGTTCAGGTCCGGATTGCTGTTCCGGAAAAGCTTTTCGATGCCGCCCTTCGCGATCGCGGTTACTGCCAGCATCGGCATAGCGCTCAGAAAGAAGGAGATATACTTGTCGATGACCGTCTCAACCAGATGCCGGACCGGAAGCTGGTTGCCCGCCAGTTCATTCAGTTCTTTTACATACACACGGGCCTGTTCTAAAAATCTTTGCTCGTAAACCGCGGGCTTCCTGTACGCTTTAAAGACATTAACGATCAGGCCGAAACTGTTCCGGAGCGTTCCCCAGATGACCCCGCGCAGCGGCGGCGGCAACTGCTTCGGGACGTATTCCGCCTCGTCCATCTCCGCGATGATGGCGGCGGCGGCCGCATCCAGCAGCCGGTAAGTGTTGATCAGTTTCTTTTTCCCGTAGAGCTTCACATTGTTGGAGATATTGAGGTACATCCGCCCCTGCAGGCTGCCCTGCAAGCCCTGCGCAATATCGACAATGCTCTTGCCCATCATTGCCTGTTCCGTTTTCTTTCCGAACAATGCGAGCAGGTCCGTACCCAGGACCGAGATGGGGTCCTGAATTCCCTGTTTGGCCAGCGTCTGGTCGAGATACAGCAGTTTCGGCTGTCCCGGCGCCGTCCGCATCTCCGTCGGCAGCGGGATGTACGCGGTGATGGGCCGGGCCTGCAGCAGATATAATCGCTCCCCGGCCAAAGCCCACTCGATATCGACCGGATGCCGGTAATGTTCTTCCACGCGCCGGAGCGCGTCCACCACAGACTGGACTTCCCCGTCCGACAGGCACGGCTCGTTCCGGGACGGGGCCGCCGCCTCATATGTCCCGCCGTCCGAAGCCAGCCAGACGGAAATCTCTTTCTGACCGGTTTTCTGCTCCAAGCTCCGGCCGGTAATTTTATCAATAATGAAAGTATCGGGGGAAACCGTCCCGGCCACGACGGATTCGCCGAGTCCGAAGTTGGCGTTGATGACCGCTTCGTCGTAGCAGTTGTTGAGGGGGTTCAGAGAGAAAGCGACCCCCGCTTTCTCCGCCGCCACCTGAGCCTGCACGATAACGGCGATCCGGGGCTGCTCGACCCGAAAACCGTGCTCCCGTTTGTAGGCAAACACGCGCTCCGCCAGGCTCGAGGCGAAGGAACGGCGCAAAGCGTCCCAGATCGTCGCCTTGTTGACGGCCAGGGTGGTTTCATAGCCGCCGGCAAAGGAAGCGCCCGCGAGGTCTTCTTCCGGGGAAGAAGACCTCACCGCAAACAGGCTGATGCCTTCCTGGCTCAACTCCTGCAGTGCGGCCGCCAATACCTGCCGATGGTCTTCATCCGGTTCCAGGTTTGCCGCTGCTGCCTGTAAAGCAACCGTGTACCGCTTGAGTTCTTCGGATGGAGCGCTTAAAGCCATTTGCCATTCCGGGAGGCTTTTGATCCGGTCGAACCACGGCCGGAAGAATTCCGTCGTCAGGACGAACCCCGGCGGCACCGGCAGGCCCGCTCGGGTCAGGCGGATCAGCGACTGGCCTTTGCCGCCGACCGCGCCGAGTTCAGGCGTGTCGATGCAGTCAAAACTATACACTAATTCCATCTATCCGCACCTCCAGGTTTTTCCGTCGCTCCAGGTAAACTCCGAGCTATAGGCTGTCGGTGAATTCCGCATGAACTTCGGTAGAGTTGATGGTTCCCGGCCGGGCACCCCAAATTCTCTCGATCGCCGCCAGATATGCCGCTATCTTCCTGCGGGCTAACCCGTCCCGGTCTGCCCTTATTCTGCCCGCGGCACCGGAGGCTAATCTGGTCACGGCCGAACTCAGGATGATCATCAACTGGATGGCCTGCTCCGCCGCTTCTTCCGGATAAGCGGTAGCGAAGACGCCCTCCCGGATGCCCTGTTCAATAATCGCCAGATACGGTCCGTGCAGGGCTTGCATCTTGTACTCCGCAATTTTGCGCAACAGCTTGGCATTCCCTTTGTGTTCAAAGACGCGGGAGATCTTTTGCCTCGTTTCCAGACTGCGGGCCTTGCTGACAAGCACTTCGCTTAAAACCCGATTGATCTTCTCCGCCGCCGGCATCCGGTCGTCCGCCGCCGTTCGCTGCGTGACGGCTATCTCAGCCTCGATTTGCTGCATCGCCACCGCTTCCAGCACTTCTTCCTTCGATTTGAAATAGTGATAAAATCCCCCTTTGGAAGCCTGCAGACGATCAATGATTTCATTCACCGTCGTCGCTTCGTACCCGTTTTCCGCGAACAAGTCCAGAGCGACCGCCAAAAACTCCTGTTTCCGGGTCATTTCCGTCATTTGCGCCTCACCCTTCCTGCGATATAACCAGACCGACGGTCGGTCTGGTTATATTATACGCTTTTATCGCACCAAAAACAACCCGCCAGGAAAAAGAAAAGGCGGGCAAACTTTCCGCCCGAATGACTCTGTTCATCCAGCCAGAGCCGGGATCGCCGGCTGGATGAAAAGTATTAACCTGTCTGTTCCGCTGCGTTCGACGGCCGGCGGGCGGGGAAACCGCCCGGTTGCTATTCCCATTCGCCGTACAGCCGCTCAACTTCCTTCTGCAGCGCGTCGTATTCGCGGTATTTTTCCGGCGGCGTCACCGCATCGAACGAGTTGACCAATCGTTTAATCCTGTCCTCCAGCTCGATGATCCGCGTCTCGACTTCCTGCCGGTCCTGTGCCGCCGATTCGGCTTCGACCCGGAGATTTTTTCGCTGATACCTGCTTCTGGCCCGCTGCGGTTCGGGTTCCTTCGGCTCGGCATTCTCCGGAACAGCACCGTACTTAATCTGTTTGTAGTAATCGTAATTCCCGTCGTAGGTGACGATCTTGCCGTTCTCGATTTCCAGGATTTTGCCCACACAGTGGGTCAGGTAATACCGGTCGTGGGTAACGGCGAGCACGGTACCCCTGAACTGCCGCAGGGCCGCCTCCACGGCGTCGCGGGCGGGGACATCCAGATGGTTCGTCGGTTCGTCCAGAATCAGGCAGTCGGCATCCTCCAGCATTACGCAGGCGAGGTAAAGCCTGACCCTCTCCCCTCCGCTCAGTACCCGGATCGGTTTTTCTACATCTTCCCCGTAGAACTGAAACCGGGCCAAATGGTCGCGTGCCGCCCGCTCGGGCATGTCCTGTTTGGTCGTTATTAGTTGCAGCAGTGTCAGGGCATCGTTTTCGAACAAAACTTCCTGCCCCATATAGGAATACTTTACCCACTCGCCCAGGCGCAGTAAACCTGCGTAGTCCCGGTCATGCCCGAGCAGCATATTGATCAGGGTGGTCTTCCCGCACCCGTTCGGGCCGATAATCCCGACCCGTTCGCGGCCCCGGATGTGGAATTCCGCCCCGTCAAACAGGACGACCTCGCCGAAACGCTTCTTTAGGCCCTCCGCCCAGGCGATATCCTTGCTGACATGCTTAAGCTTCTTGAACTCGACTTTCGGGCCGTCCGGACGGAAGAGGTGTTCCTGCCGTTTCGTCGCGGCCAGTTGGTTTTTCATGGCGGTGTCGCGCTTGTCTATTTCCTTTTCCCGGCTCTTGGCCGCCTTGATCTTTCCCCGGCTTTTCAGACCCTGCACCGTTTCTCTGGCGCTTTTGATTGTCCAGCGCAGCTGTTTTTGCTCATTCGCCACCGCCTGGCTGAGTTGACTTTTGTGCGCCAGATAGTCCGAGTAACCGCCGCTCCGGATGCTGAGACTGCCTCGCTCCAATTCGGCGACCCGGGTAGCCACCCGGTCAAGGAAATACCGGTCGTGCGATACGAGCAGAATCCCGCCGTTGAACGATTTGAGAAAGCTCTCAAACCATTCGGTCGCCCGAATATCAAGATGGTTCGTCGGCTCATCCAGAATCAGGAGGTCAGGCTCCTCCAGCAGCAGCCGCGCGACTAGCACGCGCATTTTCTCTCCCCCGCTCAGCTTGCCGAGCGGGGTCGCGAGGGTTTCCGGACGCAGCCCGAGGCCGAGGAGAATCTTCTTTAACCTGATCTCCACTGTGTATCCGTCCATCGCTTCGTATTTTGCCGTCAGCTTCGCATACTCATCCAGCCAAGCCTTGTATTCAGCCGAATTCGGATCGCGGTCCGGCTCGGCCATCCGCTGCTCCAGCCGTCGAAGGTTTCGCTCCAGGCAGGCGAGTTTCTCATAATGCAAAGCCTGAGTATCGCTGTCGCCGGCTTCGGCGTCCAGCAAATCCTGGCTGAGATAACCGACTTTGGTATTCCGGGCGATGATTACCCGCCCCCGGTCACTCGTCTCCAACCCCATCGCGATCCGTAGCAGCGTCGTCTTGCCGGCGCCGTTCGGTCCGATCAGGGCCAGACGCTCGCCTCTTTCCACTCGCAGATTCACGCCGTCCAGGACCCGTTGATTACGGTATTCTTTGCCGATATTCTCTAAAATTAGTAAGCTCATCTTTCTTCCTCCTTGCTGCCTCACCTGATTCCGGACAAAAACAAAGACCGCAGCAGACCGCGGCCTTCATCGGCGTCGGGAGGCAAGCATACCTGTGCCGGTTCAAATCAAAAAGCCGCGGACGGCGTCGTTGTCCCCGGCACAATTCCAAGTAAGGTTCCGCCGGCCGTCACAACGGACAGCGGGCCAACCAGAAAAACATCAAATAAAGTTATTTGACGGCCAAACCGATTCGGAATTGAAGGCAACCCCAAAAAGACCTTAATGAGCAGCATTTCTCAGCAGGTAAAGCAGCGCCAGGCATCCAAGCGCAGGTCTTTTCGACTGTTTAATTCCGGCATCGGCTACTGCTGGCTTTAGCTCCGGACAACGCTCACCGATATTCGTGCTTTGGTCACTGCACGGAGCTCAGGCCGCGGCCATCTGCCGGTACATTCAAGACAAACCTCTTCACGGTTTTATCCTCCTGTACTGGCGTTAGATTTTGTACCGATTTATTTTAGCACAAACTAGGCTGCGATGCAAGACGTTTTATTTCAGGCAAAGTGGTGAGGTGCAAGCCGTCCACATAAGGCAATCCTTTATCCGTAAATCTCCCGCAAAACACGGTATATTTCCGCGCACAGCAAAGCCCCGCCGTCAATTTCCCCCAGCGCGCGGTCACCGAGCCAGCGCGCGCGTCCGGTTTTGGGCGCCATTGCCTTCGTCGCCTCGGCGCCGGCCCAGGCCGCAGCCGCCGCCTTATCCAAAGCTTCCCAGGTCGTTCCGCCATTTTCGATCGCTTCGGAGTACGCCGCCGCCGCCGGAATGAACGCATCGAGGATAGTCCGGTCGCCGCTGTCCGCTCCGCCGCGCTTTTTGATTTCCTCAATCATCACGCTTTGGATTTGCCGGAACGCCTCACCATCGGGAACCGCCGCCTCCGGCAGCGAGCGGCCGGCCGCGGTCAGAGCAAAGGAGACCAGTGTCCCCATCGTGGACGGGGCTTTCTTGCGCACCTTGGTCCCGCTGAACAGCAGCCACTGTTTCAAATCCGTGGTTTCCCGGGCCGCTTCGGTCAAGGCTTCCACCATCAGTTCCAGGGTTATTCCCAGGTCTCCGTCACCTTGCAGCCCGTCAATCCGGTTGAATTCGGCTTTGGACGCAGCGGCGAAGTCCTGCAGAGCCGCGATCAACTTATCCATTCCATCGCTTCCTTTGCCAGGCCGGCTAGATTTGTTTAAAGAACGGGCTGTTCGCCGGGGCGTCCAGATACTTTTTCAACTCAGCGTCGAGCTTCAGGAGACTGAGTGAGAAGCCCGCCATTTCCAGGGAAGTCGCGTACTCGCCCACATAAGCCCGGTAGATCCTGACCCCCTGCCGGTCCAGCCATTGGACAACTTCGCCGTAGGCCAGGTACAGTTCTTCCGGCGGCGTGCTGCCCAAACCGTTCACGAGCACCGAGACTTCCTCGCCGCCCCCCAAAGCCAGGTCCCGGCTCAGGTATTCCAGCATTTCGCCGACCAGAGCCTTGGCTTCGGTCATCTTTTTCTCCTTGATTCCGGGCTCGCCGTGAATGCCGATGCCCAGCCCGATATCGTCTGCCGCCAGGCTGAACGTGGGCTGGCCGGACGCCGGAATCGTGCAGGGTGAAAATCCGACCCCGAGCGTGGCGACATTGGCATTGACTTTTTCCGCCGTCCGCTTGACTTCCGCGAGCGAAGCGCCGGCAGCGGCACAGGCGCCGGCAATCTTGTACGCGTAAAACAACCCGGCAACCCCGCGCCGTTTTTCCCGCTCGTCCCGGGGTGCGGACGCGACGTCATCGGCGATCCGCACCGACTCGACGGCGATGTCTTCGTCCTGCGCCAACTCCTGGGCCAGGTCGAAATTCATTTTATCCCCGAAATAGTTGCCGTACAGGTACAACACCCCGGCCCCCCCGTCGACCGCCTTGGTGACGGCCAGCATCGTATCGGCGCTCGGGGAATTGAACACGTTCCCGACGCACACCCCGTCGGCCAGCCCGGCCCCCACATACCCCAGGAAGACCGGGATATGCCCGTATCCGCCGCCGGTAGTGATCGCCACTTTCCCGGCGACGGGCGCGTCCGCCCGGACAATCGCCCGCGGATCTTCATCCAAAGCCCGCAGCTGGCTCCCGTGCGCCAGCAAGATGCCCCGGAGGGACTCGTCCACAAAGTCTTTCGGGTCGTTTAGGATTTTTTTCATTTCCGCACCCCGCTTTCTCGCTATTAGATTTCTCTTTCCAACGTTCACCCTTAATTATCGGTTTCATTCTAAACCCAATATTTAACATTGTCAATAGAAGAGAGAAAAGCGGCAGCCGCTGCCGCAACGTCGTCTTTGCCGGCCAGGGCTGCCGGGTTAAAACAGGGTCATTTGCTCGCTTCCGTAGCCTTGTTGATACCCCGCGATGATGTCCGGCATTCGGTAGACAATACCGTACCGGTCGCACCGGCGGGTAAATACCTCCCGCAGACGCCGGGCGTTCGGCGCAACGCATTCGTAGCGATTGCCGAACGTTTTGACATACCTGTCTTTCACCCCCGGGAAATACCGGTCCAACTGCCGGTAATAATACTCCCGCTGGTTTTGGCGCAGGGTTACGCCGAAACCGGGATAGATAAATCTCGCTCCGGCGGCCGCGGCCGCCGTCACGACAGCGGCGACGTTTTCTTCCATCGCGTTGATAAACGGCAGGACGGGCATCAGCACAATCCCTGTGAAAACTCCCGCCGCGGTCAGTTCCCGCACCGCCGCCAGGCGTTTTGAGGTAACTGCCACGTGCGGTTCAATCAGCGAGCATAATCTATCTTCGGCGGTGGTCACGGTCAGCATGACGCAGACGGGGGAATGCCCGGCTATTCGTCTGAACCGGTCGATATCGCGCGTGACGAGAGCACTCTTGGTGAGCAGGCTGACGCCGAAACCGTATTTATCGATCAACTCCAGCGCCCCTCCGGTCAGGTAATGCTCCGCCTCCTCGGGGTTGTACGGGTCGCTCATCGCCCCCGTCCCGACAACTCCCTTCTTACGCTTTGCCTTGAGTTCCCGCTCAATCAAGGCGAGAGCGCCGGCCTTCGCCCTGATTTCGGAAAAGTTTTCGATCCGGTAGCAGTCGCTGCGGGAATCGCAGTAGATACAGCCGTGACTGCAGCCCCGATAGATATTCATGTTGTAGTCGCAGCCGAACCAATTCATCCCGTCGGCGGTACGGGTAATTATCTGTTTGGCAGGAACAAAGTTCATCTTCCCATCACCCTTAGCCGGGTTTATGTTGGTCAGGTCTTTGCATATTTCACCGGATGGCGTAAGACCGTCTTCAGTTTCTCCGGCGCGGCTTTGCGCGGATCGCCCAGGTAGATTTCGTGGTGCTTACCGCCCTCGGTAAAAGTATTGATCAGCCCTTTTTCCGCCATGAAGCTCTCCATTCGAGCGACCGTTTCCGGCTCGGTGGCATACGGCCCGATGTGCATGATCTGAACGCACAAGCCCTCTTCGAAAGTCTTGAAAGCAACCCGGGACAAGTCGGCCGCCTTTTCCTTTTTGGCATACTGCTCACAGGCCCAGGCAAAGACCGTATCATCCACGAACTCCGGCTGGCGAATCATCGCCTCCCACCGCCAATTATCCCGTTCGGCAAAGCTGAACCCGTCGCCATCGATCCACCAGAGTCCTTCCAGGGGTGGCACGACGTACTCGAAATATCCTTCCGGCTGATCCCCTTTCATTTTACTCATTTTGATAGTGAAGGAGAGACCGTACAGCAATCCGACGGCTTTTTGGAATTCCTCACTGTTCGGGTCGCCGCTGCCCGCTACCGCGATGAACTGCAGCGGCGGGACGGTAATCAGCATCGGGGCGGAACCCGGAAAGTACAAATCTTTGTACTCTTTTTTGTAGTCAAACGCTCGACTCATGCTTTCTCCTCCTTTTTCGGCATCGGAACTATTCAGCCGACCGGTCGGCCGCAACCCTGCGCTTTACTTCCGCAGCTTCAGGGCAATCAGATTTTCCACCTCCGCCAGGCTCTGCGCGTCGGTTACTTCAATCATCAGCCACTTTGTTCCGTTGAAAAGACGGCATTTGTCATACAAACCGGTAATGTAGCTGCCGTAATCTTCTCTGACGGTGTCGAATAACGCCCTGTCTTCCTGTCCAAGCACGACCAGGGCAGTGAAATAATCTTTTTCAGGATAGAGCGTGCAGAGAGCCTTTCCGCCCTTCTTATACTTCAGATTCCAACCGGGTTGGCCGGAACATACGCTGTAGGCGATCTGAGCCTTCGCTCCGAGGTTGCCCGCCAGGAAAGCCGTCAGTTCCCGCCAGCTTGCTCCGCCGGCACCGGCGATACTATCCGCCAGTTCCTCCGCAGTCGGCTCATGCGCCTTGTCCAGGATATCAATCGTCACCTTGCCCGCCTCCTTTACCTCTATAATAACGGATGCCTGTGACGTCAGCGTGTCATGTTTCGCCAATTATTTATTTCAATTGCTTGCTTTCGGCAAGCATGGCAACCGCTTTCTCAATTCTTGCTTTTCGCGTTTCCGCCTTTTTCGCCTCCGTTATCCACCGGACATATTCTCTCTTATGGGAATAGGAGAGTTTCGCGAAATATTCCTGCGCTTCCGGCTTTTCCGCCAAAGCGGCCGCAAAATCGTCCGGCACCTCGACAATCCGCTCTTCCTTATCTTCTTCGACCTCGACCGTAACGGTATCGCCGGGTTTTTTCCCTATCTCCTTCCGCAGCGCCTGCGTCATCCCGATCAGATAACAACCGCCCATTTTGACAATCGAACCCCGATACTCTTTCCCGTCGAAATACGCCCTGGCCTTGACCCGCTTGGCGCCGAACCCGGCCTCGACGTCGAAAGGCATTTCGACGTAAGCGCCGTCAATACCCGGATGCTGTTTGATTACCGCGGTGAACGTTTGCTTCATCCTGCATCCCTCCCTATGCGAGACAATACGACGCCGACAGCGTCATACCTGCTGGCAAACAGACAAGGGGACGGTTCCTCTGTCCTAATCGGAAGGACCGTCCCCTTGTCTTCGTCTATTTGATGGTCCGGATGATCTCGTCATTAACCCGTTCCTCGACCAATTCAACTTGGTCGCCAGCGACTCTGTATCGCCAGTAGCCTTCCGGCCGGACACCGTTTATCGTTACATTCCACTTCCTGGTCAGGATAACGGTATACTGTCCGACACCGTCAGGCTGGCACCGCGTTTCCAGCACGCACCTCAGGTTGGTTCCCGGTGCCGGCCCTCCTGTCCTGACCAGGATCTCCCTGGTGCCGTTCCAGTCCGGAAACTCCGGGCGCATCAGGTTAATGCGATATAAAACACCCGTCACGTTTTTATCCGTTCTCTCCTTAGCTACAGCGGCCAACACCGGAGCTTCCTCCCGGCCGATCTCCGCCAGATACGCCTTGGCCTTGCTTACCTGGCTTTCCCACAACTCCTGCCTGGTCGTCGCGTCTTCCGCATCCGCCGGGAACATGTTCCGGAACCCTTCTATCCAGCGGCCTTTTTCGTCCTTGGCCCGCCGGTATTCCAGCACCGTATAGGCACCGTCGTCCTGCCGTTCAAGCCGGATTCTGACCGGCTCGACGTCGCTGCCCGACACCACGGTAAAGCTGCCGTCCTCAAAGCCGAACCAGTGGAAGTCCACCAGCAGATAAACATCGGTTACCCTACCGTTTACCTCGGTCCGGCAGATTTGATGCGCTTCGATTGCTTTCTCGCCCATCCGGTATGACCTCCGGTTGACGGAAAGAATGCAGTTGGTTATGACCTCGTCCATGTTCTGCGTGTCCGTATGAATCGGTAAAAGAAGTTTCGGCTTGCCGGACATATCCGCAAACAAATCATAGTCGGCATCAACGGTGGAAAAATCGGTTTCGAACGCTCCGTACTTGTAATACCATTCCCGGCCGCTGTCGATTCCGATGCCCGTAACCTCATTGTCAATCCCCATAATCCTGGCGCAGGCACAGGCCATGATGTACTCCTTCAGTCCATCCGCGTTGCTTTCCGCAAACATGTCCAGCATCCGTTGCCGGGCCGGATTTCCGAGAGCGACGAGATCAGCAAAGGCCCGGCTGTCTTTGACATAGTCGTAAGGGTTCGAAGCAGCCGTTGGCCCGGCGGCAATAATCTCCGCCAGGAGCCGCTCCACTTCATCCCCTGCCGTGGTGCCATCTGCCGCAGGCGCTGGAGGCATTCCCAAGCTGCCGCTCACAACACTTGCTTCGAACGTCCTGCCGTTCGCCGGGCCGGTAAGCATGATGACCGCGAGCGCGAGCCACAGCAAAACGGAAGCCGACACCGCCGCCCGCGAATATTTTCTGCTTTTCAGTACCTCAGTTACCCTCCGCTTCAGATCGCTCTCCCCGAAGGCGAGCATGGGATTAATCCCGACTGCTCCGCCCCGGTTCTGCGCCATAGATACGAGGGCCGCGGCGTATTCCCGCCGCTCCCTGGTGCCGCCGCCCCGCAGCACGGCTTCATCACAGGCAGCCTCGCAGTCGCGCATCATTTGCCCGAAAGCAATCCAGAGGATAGGGTTGAACCAGTGAACAGCCTGTAAAAGCAAAACTATTGACCGGATAAGGTGGTCTTTATATTTTATATGCATCACTTCATGCCTGAGAATCGTATTAATGTCTTTTTCGTCCAGACCGGCGACGATCCGCGGCGGCATAATGATTACCGGCCGGCATACCCCGATAACGAATGGCAAGTCAAAACTGTCCACCCACCGGACGACTGCCGCCTCTCCCACCGCCCGCCGGCAGGTTTGCTGCAACTCAAGCGCCGGCTCCGCTTTTCCCGTCCCGTTTCCACCTATCCGGCAATAGATGCGCCGATATGAATAGCCGACGGCGCCCAGCAGCAACACGGTTCCGGTTATCCATACCCAAGCACCGATTTGCAGCAAGCCGATCAGCGGCCGGGCCGGGTTCGAATTAGCAGCCGGCTCGACCGAACTCAGCGCGGTTATCGACTCGCCGTCGGCCGGGCTGTCGGCCGGTAAGGCCGCTGCCCGGGTCGGATTGCTTGGCATCATAATAACGGTCTGCCCGCCCGGCAAACCGGTTGCCGCCGGGCCAAGCAGGTTAAAGATGCTTACGGGGCTGGCGATACTCACCGGCACGGCGAGCTTAAGCAGCAGCAAAAACCAAATGGCATAGTGCCAACGGGCGGTCAGCCGACGGCCGGCCGCGACTTTTACTAGCATGATCGCCGCAGCCGTCACGCTTCCCGCCAGACTCAGCTGCAGCACCCGGCTGAACAGGTCCGGAAGCATCCCGCCACCTCCTCACTCTTTCGGCGCGCTGTTTTCGATCAGCTTTTTCAACTCGGCGATTTCTTGGTCGGATACGGCCTCATTGTTGATAAAGCTGGTGACGAGTATTTGTAGCGAGCCTTCATACATCCGGTCCAGAAAAGACCGGGCTTCCGATACCCTGACTTCGTCCCGGGTATACAGCGGCGTGCAGACGAAGCCCGGCTCCTCGCGCCGGATGACGTTCTTATCCACCAGCCGGTTCAGAAAAGTGTACGTCGTATTCCGGTTCCAATCCGCTTTTTCTTTTAAGACGGCTACGACTTCGCCGGCCGCGACCGGCGCCTTCTCCCACAGGACTTCCAGCACTCTTAACTCCCCGTCCGTGATTTTGGGAATCTTCTTTTGCAAACATGCCGCCTCCTTAGCATGACGAATGCGTTAGTCAAATTTAGACTAACGCATTCGTCATGCTTTGTCAAGCGTATTTCCCCGAATAAATTTACCCTAAAGTTGTCGTTCCGGCCTCAAGTTCGAGCAGCGCTTTCTTTTTCTCAAGCCCGCCCGCGTAACCGGTCAGGCTCCCGTTCGATCCGACGACCCGGTGACACGGAATCAGGATCGAGACGGGATTGTGTCCAACCGCACCGCCTACCGCCTGGGCGGACATGGACGGCAAACCGCGTTCTGTCGCGATCTTCCCGGCGATATCTCCATACGTCGTAGTCTGCCCGAACGGGATCGTCATCAGGATCTCCCAGACCGTTTTTTGGAAAGACGTCCCGGCCGGAGCAACCCGGCCGGCAAAGACGCCGGCCTTGCCGGAGAAGTAATCCGCCAACCAAACCCGCAGCGCCTGAAAAACCGCCTGCTCCGGCTTGTTGATCCAAGCATCCGTTTTGAGCGGATAGTATTTCTGGCCGACGAACCATAACCCGGTAAGGGCGCCGTTTTCCGCCGCCGCCGTCATAGCGCCCAGCGGAGTGTCAATCTGACAAGTATAAACCACGCGCCAACCTCTCCTTTGCAATTTGGATTATTTTTCCGACAACGAGTTCCAAAGATTAATCGTCGCGTACGAGCGCCACGGCCGCCAGGCTTGCGACAAATCAAGAATCTCCTGCGGCGTCATCCCGGCGAGCGCCTTTTTCACACCGTAATCCGTGTGCGGAAAGGCGTCCGGCCAACCCAGCGCCCGCATCCCGACATACTGTACCGTCCAGGGGCCGAAGCCGGGCAATTCCAGCAGTTTGGCCATCTCCTTTTCCGGGTCGACCCTGAGGTCAAATGTAATTGAGCTGGTCTTGAGCGCTTCGGCCAAGGCGTAAATAGAACGCGCCCTGGCTCCCGTTATACCCAAAGGCCCCAGATGATTCTCGATCGGTGTTTCCAACTCACAGATGGTATCCGGACTGGGAAAAGTGACCGTCAAATCAGCGAACGGGGTCTCAATAGTCGTTCCGAAGGCGGCGGCAAAACGCATCGCGAGCGTCCGGGCCGCTTTCACCGTTACCTGCTGCCCAAGAATCGCGCGCACCGCCATCTCAAACGGGTCGAAGCAGCCCGGCAGGCGCATCCCCGGCACACACATACCAGGGGCGACCTCGTCCATTATCCGCAGCTTTTCGTAGATTTCCGCCGGGCGGCAGTTCACGTCAAAGAGATGTCTGACTCTCGCCAGCACCTTCGGCAGGACGGGCAAAAGCGACGGAGACACGGTGACCGCAAGCGCGTTTCTCTTCGACGTATTAGTGACGGAGATCCAGCCGCGCAGCAGCGTATTCCCTTTCGGCAGCACGACTGTCCGCCGGTAAGTACCATTTTCCACCTTTTCGACCCCGGGGATTGCCCGACCGTCCAGGAAATCAATAAGCTTGTCCCACGCGTAAGGCGGCCGGTAACCAACGGCCAGAGTGATCCCGCCTGACTTCCCCGCACCGTTATCCCCCAATCTCCGCAGCTTGCTCGGAGTCAGCCGGTAATGCTTTTTGAAAGCGGCGTTGAACCGGCGGATACTGCCGAACCCGGCGGCGAGAGCCGCTTCCGTCACCGAAAGCTGCGTGTCGGTAAGCAGATGCTTTGCCAGCAGCAACCGCCTCGTTTGCAGATATTGTACGGGCGAAACACCGTACTCGGCACAGAAGATACGGCGCAAGTGCCGGTCGGAGACTCCCAATTTCCCGGCCAAGTCGGAAAGCTTCCCGTCGGCCAGGCAATCTTCTTCAATGATTAACGCCGCCCGATGCGCCAGATTGCCGGCAGCGTCCTCCGGCGCCAGCCCCGGAGCCAATTCCGGGCGGCATCTCAGACACGGCCGATATCCGGCCGCTTCCGCGGCCGCTGCGCTGACGAAAAATGTGCAATTTTCCTCTTTCGGCAGTTTCACCCGGCAGACCGGACGGCAATATATCCCGGTCGACGACACACCGACAAAGAAACGGCCGTCAAAACGAGCGTCGCGGGTACGCAAAGCAGCGTAGCAAGCTTTCTTATCCAAAAGAACGGAGTTTATCTCCGGTTGCGCCATATTTTATCACCTCGCTTTAATTATAGCAGCTGGAAGCGAAAAGGCTAGCCCTTTTCGGACATGATGTAATTTTCCCGCAGTAATTTCTTCTTCTGCCTTGGCATTAAAAACGCAAGGCGATTCCGGTCATAAAGTGGTGCCAGGAATCGCCTTGCAGATAAACAGCCGTATTCAGATTCGTTCCCTTCGTACCCCCGTTGTTTGCTCCTTCCGTCTCCCGATATGCCCACACGTTTCGGACGCAAGCAACGCTTAGAAGTTGCCGGCACTATTAGACCTCCGCACCGCAAAGGCGTACCAGCGGAGGAGTGAGAATTCAATTTTCAAGATAGAGGTGCGAAACCCGAGATTGCCGCGTCGCCGGAAAAACACCGGCTCCTCGCAATCCCGACGCATAAATACACCACGATGAACGAAAAGGCTCTTTTGATATCACAAACCGTTTCAATGAAGACTGCTACCATGGTGGCGGCAGGTGGGCTGATGTTCCCCCGCCCACACCCCCCGCCTGCCGCGTGTATAGACCGGGGAGATAGCTTACAGTTGTTCGGGGACATCGTTTACACTTTCATAATCTAAAGATAACTCTTT
>Ga0228535_1000864_pt1 | contig 65561 bp, 55 predicted proteins | sample SJ1metagenome_FD_168457 | JGI IMG/M metagenome (GOLD analysis project Ga0228535, IMG submission 168457) | Enriched culture of PCE-dechlorinating microbial communities from Ithaca, New York, USA - SJ1 | ecosystem: Engineered > Modeled > Simulated communities (microbial... > Unclassified | place...
CACCGATACCGGTGAGATACCCTTCTGATTTCTGATATTGCTATGCTTCAGCAGCCGGCTGATTTTCTGTTTGTAAAAGAACTGGTGAATCTGGTTTTCACAGGAAGCGATGTCTGATACAGTCTGGAGCATAGCGTCACCTCGAGTGTTTATGTGTTTTGTTGGGGAACAAAACCTATATATCACACTTCGTGACGCTATACTATTAATAATATCAATTACTTATAATATTATCGCTCCTGCGAAAGTTGAGCTTTTTGATTTTATTGATGGAACACAACCGGAATTGATCCGGAACAAAGGGGGGAATCTCTTTCATATCCAGAGGCCTATTCACCGGTTCGGGGAAGTCGTTGTAACGTACCATCGGAAGGCAACTTCAAGAGCATTGCAATAAAATGTGAGGAGATGGCGATGGATACAGAAGCTTTCGATACTTACCTTGACGAAATCATCAACCAGAGTCAACTCGCATTAAATGCCGTAGGCGAGCTGAACTTTTCCATGGCCAATCTGAATCGGGTATCCCGGAAAAATCACCAGTATCGGGTATTCCACAAGGAAGTATTCAGCTCCATTGACATATTCTTGAAACATGCCTGCACGATTTCTCATCTGTTTTGGCCTGAAATTCCGCAAACATGTCCAAACATCGGAGAATTAGACGGTGAGAGGATCCGCAGCTATTCGGAAAGCACGATAACCTGGAATATAAAAAACAGACTGGGGCATGATGAGAAGGAATTTCTCAAAGACAAAACTCTGAGAAACCATTTTGAGGAACATCTGGAACGTTTTGAATTAACCAGCCCGGATAGTGTCAGTGAATATCATTTTAACGGTTTTCCCGTCCTGGTAGCCTATTCCCTGCTCGACAGAAAGAGTTGTCATTACGATCCGATATCGAGAAATTTTCACTTCAACTCGAAAACCTACAACATGCACGAGGCCGCTGCGGTCATCTTTAAATTATGGTCATATGCTTGTGACGAACGGCAAAAAGGAAAGACTGCGGTGAGAGCGGATTTGATTTCCTCTGAATACCCCTTAGAGATAAAAATGCAGGCTCAGATGGAGTGAAGGATACGGCCTCCGGGACATGCTGCAATGGTCAGGTGTGAATTTAAAAAGTGTAATGGCAAGAATGGAGGTGTGAAATGAAGACGTACATCATTTTGAGCCGTTTTTCTCCAGAAGCATTCAGAGAGCCGAAGGACTTCAAGAAATTGGCCGACACAGTGTCCATCCGGATCAAAAGAGAATGTCCCAATGTAACATGGAAGCATAGTTTTGCAACCTTGGGGCGATTCGATGTGGTGGATATCGTTGAGTCAGACGATATCAAGGAAATCGAGCGAGCGGCGATGATCATCCGTGCCTATGGACACTCGACGACCGAAACGCTTCCGGCCACCCCCTGGAAGGAATTTCTGGGCGTGCTGTAAGAGAACGCCGCCCCGTTGCGCCGACAGGATTCTGAAGGGATTCTCATGCAGAGGAATATTTCAGGATCAGGTTGATCTATGTGAGGTTCCTGGGAACAATAAAAGTCTGTAAATTGAGTTTCAGAGAAATCATTACCGCAGCCGCGGGTTCGGAATTCGCGAAAGGTGGCGAATGCTCCTGGCGGTTGAGTATGCGGGTCTGCACATTGCGCGGATTCGGAGCGCCAAAGCCTGCCTGATACGCCGGTACCATGCGGAGAATGTGGTCGATGGTGCACGGCGGATAAAGATCCTCCCGTATGTGAATCCGGAGCTATCGTGATATTGTAATCCAGTGGATTGCCGAAATGACTCTGTTCTGGCGGAAGAGGTCATGTGTGTGGTATTCATCAAGCTGTGGAAAAAACGGCGGATGGATGTCGTCGAAGCCGTGCACACAAAATTTGGCGGGAGAATCGCTGCGGTATGAGGCACGGCAACCTTCAGGAAATCCTAAAAAGCATCCACCCCGAACACAGCCGTAGTCACGCATTCGCGATTTGAGGAATGAGTAAGGAATTAGGCATAATCAAACGGGACAATTACCTCAGGCCTTACGCCGATATCATAGAAAGGCGCTACAGAAACGTCGTAAAGAAGGAACTGGAGCTGACCCGGGGTAAAACCTCTTTAAGTGATTTTGCAAACGGCCATATGTATTTCGGGATGAATCGTATTCCCGACGGGTGGGTATTCCGTGAGTGGGCACCGGCCGCATCGCGGATCTACCTGGTGGGTGATTTCTGCAACTGGCGGGAAGAGGAGCCGTACCGCCTTTACCCTCTCGGAAACGGCGTTTGGGAGATCAACCTGAACCCGGATCAGTTAAAGCACGGCCAACACTACAAGCTCAGTATCCATCATGACAGGGAGAAGTTTGAACGTATTCCCGCCTGGGCTACCCGTGTCGTTCAGAATGATTATACCAAGATATTTTCAGCCCAGGTATGGGATCCTCCAGAGAAATACGAATTCAAAGCGAAGCACTTCACGCCGGACATATCCCCCCTTCTGATTTACGAATGCCACATTGGAATGGCCACGGAAAAGGAAAGGGTAGGGGGGTACAATGAATTCAGAGAAAATGTTCTCCCGCGGGTTGCCGCTCTCGGCTACAATGCAATCCAGATAATGGCCATACCGGAACACCCCTACTACGGTTCTTTCGGCTATCATGTTTCGAATTTTTTCGCGCCGTCCTCGCGCTTCGGCACTCCGGAAGAGCTCATGGAGCTTATCGACTCCGCACATAGGATGGGGATTGCCGTCATTATGGATATTGTTCATTCACACGCCGTAAAAAATGAGATCGAAGGGCTTGGCCGCTTCGATGGAACCCCCTTCCAGTATTTTCACGAGGGTCCACGGCGCGAGCATCGCGCCTGGGATTCGCTCTGCTTTGATTACGGGAAGAACGAGGTGCTTCATTACCTTCTTTCGAACTGCAAGTACTGGCTCGACCGGTTTCAGTTCGACGGTTTCCGCTTTGACGGCGTTACGTCCATGATATACTATTCACACGGCCTTGAGGAAAAATTTACCGGCTACGACCGATACTACGACAACACCCAGGATGAAGACGCCTTAGTCTACCTTGCCCTGGCCAACAAGCTCGTGCATCAGGTCAATCCGCATGCCGTTACCATCGCCGAAGAGATGAGCGGAATGCCCGGATTAACCGCAAAGATCGAAGACGGCGGCTTCGGCTTCGACTTCCGCATGGCGATGGGAATACCCGATTATTGGATCAAGCTTATCAAGGAGTGCAAGGACGAGGATTGGAAACCCGGCGACATTTTCTGGGAGCTCACCAACCGCCGGAAGGAGGAAAAAACGATCAGCTATACCGAAAGTCACGACCAAGCCCTTGTGGGCGATCAGACCATCATTTTCAGGCTGATCGGTGAAAAGATGTACTGGCACATGACGGTCGACGATTCCGATTTAAGCGTAGACAGAGGGATCGCCCTGCATAAAATGATACGGCTTATCACCGCGTCGACCATAAACGGAGGTTATCTCAACTTTATGGGTAACGAGTTCGGGCATCCCGAGTGGATCGATTTTCCCCGTGAGGGAAACGATTGGTCGTATCAATACGCACGCCGACAGTGGAGTCTGGCCGGGGATCCGAACTTGAAGTATCCGTTTCTCGACAAGTTCGATTCGGCGATGATTCACCTTATCAAGGCTGAAAGAAATTTCCACAGGAAACCCCTGATCAAGCTGTGGGACAGCAGCGGCGACCAGGTGCTGGTTTTCGGGCGAGAAGATCTTCTGTTCGTCTTTAACTTCAACCCATCCAGATCATTTTTCGACTACGGTATCCTTGCTCCGAAAGGCAGATACGTCGTCGTGCTCAATACCGACGCCAGGGATTTCGGCGGCTACGCCATAAAAGACGACAGCCTTGACCATTTTACCCAGTTCGATCCATTCTATGAAGACGAAGGCAAGGAATGGCTCAAACTTTACATACCGGCCCGCACGGCATTCGTTCTCCGCAGAGTCGAGTAATAACCGCAGCCAGGCGCATCGCCGCGGACTTTTTTTTCGAGCCGTCACCATGACGCGGATTGCATGGATGCCTCGTTTTCGGCGGCTACTCCATGCCTTCCGGGGGCTGGTCAGGGTTGCACGACTTTTCCGGGAGGTTTGTCCAGGAGCGACGTCTAAGAATCACTCAGAAGACGTTTGCCTGATTCATGAGGTTTAAGGCCAGTCGTGCCGCACGGCGGGATGCCCCCGTTTCACCAAGCTTTTTCCTGATTTCGGCGAGTCCCTTCCTGATTTCATCGTAACGTTTTCTATCGGAAAGAATCTTTATGGCCTCGTCGGCAAGACGTGAAGCGTTGGTATCCTCCTGGATCAGCTCCGGTACGAGTGTTCTGCCGGCGATGATGTTCGGTAAACCGATGTGTTCCAGGCGGATCAACCGTCTTCCGACGGCGGCGGTAAACGATGAGATCCGGTAGACGATGACCATCGGCGTTTCCAGAAGCGCCGTTTCCATGGTGGCCGTCCCGGAGGCCACCATGGCCATATCGGCCAGTCCGACGGCATCATAGATCATCCCCGTCACCACGGTCACGGAAACGGGGTATGCACGGATGATTCGATCGACCATTTGCGGATCCACGGTGTCCGCCAGAGGAAGGATGAACTGGGCTTCGGCATACTCTTCTTTCACATGGATGGCGGCACCGAGCATCACCGGCAAGAGGCCCTTGACCTCCTTTTCGCGGCTGCCGGGCAACAGGGCCACAATCGGCCGTTTATCATGAAGACCGAAATCGGTCAGTGCCGTTTCCCGTGAGCGGGTGCGCTTTACAACGTCGAGGAGGGGATGTCCCACAAAATGGACGGCATAACCCCTTCCCTCGTAGAATGCTTTTTCGAAAGGAAGAATGACGGCCATCCGATCCACGACGCGGCGGATTTGACGGATCCGCCCCTTTCTCCAGGCCCAGACCTGGGGGCTGACATAGTAGAAAACGCGAACGCCCGCCGCCTTTGCAGCCGCGGCAAGTCGGAGATTAAAATCGGGATAGTCGATCAGGATAAGCAGTTCCGGTTTTTCCTTGCGGAGCATCTTTCGAAGCCGGAGAAAAACACCGAGGATAAAACGGATTTTCGTAAACACTTCCGTAATGCCCACGACAGCCATTTCAGAAGACCGGGCCAAAAGCCTCACCCCCTCGGCCTCCAATTTAGACCCCCCGACACCGCTGAAGGAAAGGGAAGAATCCAGGGCCTTCATTTCGCGGACAAGGTTTGCGCCGTGCAGGTCACCCGAGGCCTCACCTGCGACGATCAAAACCGAGCGGAAACGTTTCATCTCAGACGCAATCATTGATCACTTCACTGATCCTGCAAATTTCCTCCTCGGTAATTTCAGGAAAAACCGGCAGGGAAAGAACCCGCGTCGCCATATCCTCCGTTACGGGAAGGGGCCCGTATCCGCCGTCGAGGAACACCTCCTGCCGGTGGAGGGGAATCGGGTAATAAACGGCACTGGCAACACCCGCCTGCGTAAGCGCTTTTTGCAGGCGGTCACGGTGATCCGTCAGGATTGTGTACTGATGATAGACATGATCGCAATCCAGCGCTTCGCAGGGCAGGATCACGTTGCCGGTTCGGATATGCTTCCGGTAAAGGCGCGCCGCATTTCTTCTCCCTTCGTTGAATGCGTCGATATGCCTGAGTTTGATGCGTACGATCGCCGCCTGAAGTTCATCAAGCCGGCTGTTGTAGCCCAGGATGCTGTGGTGGTAGCGAACGGTGCTGCCGTGGTTTCGCAAAACACGCAGCCCGGCTTCGAGTTCGGGATTTCCGGTAATCACGATGCCGCCGTCACCGTAGCAGGCCAGGTTCTTGCTCGGGAAGAAGCTGAAACAGCCCGCGTCGCCGAATGTCCCCACGATCCGGCCCTTATAGCGGGCGCCAAAGGCCTGTGCGCAGTCCTCGATCACTTTCAAGCCGTTTTGTTCGGCAACGGCGAGAATCGGATCCATGTCACAGGCTTGACCAAACAGATGCACCGGAATAATGGCCTTTGTTCTCTCGGTAATCGCCGGCTCGATAAGAGCGGCGTTCATGTTGAAGGTCCGGGGATCGATGTCGACGAAAACGGGAACCGCCCCTAAAAGCCCGAGCACTTCCGCCGTGGCGATGAAGGTGAACGGCGTAGTGATGACCTCGTCCCCGGCCCCGATCCCCAGAGCCCGCAGGGCGAGAAGCAACGCGTCCGTTCCGCTGGCCACACCGACCGCGTGCGGCAGGCCGTGATAACGGGCGACCTCGGCTTCGAGTTCGAAAACATTGGGCCCCAGGATGAATTGGGTTTTGCCCAGGACATCGAGAACCGCCGCATCGATTTCCGGCTTGAGCTCAAGATACTGCCTTCTCAGATCGACCATCGGTATCATAGTGCAACATCCCTCCCGGTTTTCATTTGTTCGTTTATCAGCAATGCCAACTCCAGTGATTTCCTCGCTTCGGCTCCGGAAACGCGGGGTTCGGTCCGCTCCATGACACATTCGATAAATCCACGGATTTCCTCTTCCAGAGGATCGTACTGGGTAACCTGCACTTCGTTAAGAGCGATTTCGATCTTTCCTCCTTCCTTGTGCTCCCGTTTCAGGGAAATAAGCTCCCGTTTACTGAAGTCGACGGAATGATACCCCTCCACACCGAAAAAACGGAGCTTCTGCATGTGTTTGAGGGTGACGCGGCTGGCGGTGATATTGGCCACGCATCCGTTTTCAAAGGTGAGCCGTACATTGGCGATATCAACCTTGTCCGAAAGGACCGATACTCCCACAGCTTCAACATTCCGAAGCGTCGAGTTTACATAGTGGAGAATAAGATCAAGATCGTGGATCATCAGGTCGAGGACGACGTCCACATCCGTACCTCTTTCAATGAAGGGGTGCAGTCGGTGCGATTCGATAAAAAGGGGATGGTGAATGACTTTGTCCAGCGCTGCGACGGCCGGATTGAAACGTTCGATGAAACCGACCTGCAGAATAAGATTTTTTTCCGCAGCCCGGCGGATGAGATCGTCCGCTTCCTCGAGCGTTGCCGTGAAGGGCTTTTCCATGAGCACGTCCTTGCCTGCGGCGAGAAAGTCCTTTGCCACGGCATGGTGAAACTGGGCGGGCACGGTAATGCTTACGGCATCCACTTTTTCGATGAGTTCCCGATGATCGGAATAGGCTGTGCATCCGAAAATGCCGGCGGCCTTTTCAGCGCGCAAGGGGAGGATATCCGCAACCCCGACAATCTCCACCGGGTTAATTTTCTGGTATTTCTGCAAATGAAAGTTCCCAAGGTGTCCGATCCCGACCACCCCCACGCGTATTTTGCTCACGATTGTTCCTCCTGATAACTTTCTTTTTATTGCTTGATCAAGAATGCTTCGCGAGCAGCCGTTTTCGGAACCAACGACATGGAGTTGCTGGATTCCTGAAATCGGCCGCCCCGGCTTGTTGCTTTGAAAGGTGTTTTTTTGAGCGTGGGCAATATAGGAAACACCGGCTCTTTAGTCAATCGAATAGTGAGAATCGAAATCAAGGGAATCCCCTCATGAGTGGATCGTCAACACCCGGGGGGGGAGCGCTTGACATCAAGATACCTTGTCACCGGGTTCCGGATTGCCGTCAAAGGTACAGATGTTCCAGATATCTCCGCTCCCAGCCGCCAGGATCATCCCCTCCGACAGGCCGGATTTCATCCGGCGCGGCTTCAGGTTTGCGACCACGATCACCTTTTTGCCGATGAGGCGTGTATGATCGGGATATGCGGGGCGGATACCGGCAAAGATCTGGCGCGGTTTCTTCTCGTTCACATCCACCATGAGTTTCACGAGCTTGTCCGAACCGGCCACCGGTTCCGCATCCATGATCCTGCCGACTCTGAAATCGAGCTTCGCAAAGTCATCGATGGATACTTCCGGGAGTTCGGAACGGCTTCCCTTTGGCTCGTCCCGGTGTTTTCGGGGCACCTCGACCGCCTTGGGCTCCTGTGCGGGACGCGCACTTTTCAAAACGGTCTTTTCGATCTTAGCCCAGGAATCACGCAATGTTACCGTGCGGTTGAAAACCAGGCGTCCTTCCTGGTTGTCTTTGGAATCCACGCAGAAATAACCCTGACGCTCGAACTGATAATTTTTCAACTGCGGAGAATTCAAAACGGAAGGTTCCAGCTTGCATTCTTTAAGCGCGATCAGCGATTCCGTATTCAGAAAATCGGTATAGTCCTTCCCTGTCTTTTCCGCTTCCGCGCTGATATTTTCCACTGTAAAGAGCCGGTCATAGAGTCTCACCTCTGCAGGGGCGGCATGTTCGGCCGACACCCAGTGCAGCGTACCCTTCACCTTTCTTCCATCGGGGGCGTCTCCTCCTTTTGTTTCCGGATCGTAGGTGCACCGCAGACCGGTTATTTCCCCGGAACTTTCATCCTTTTCAACCCCGGTGCAGGTAATGAAATAGGCGCCGCGGAGCCTGACCTCTCTTCCCGGAGCCAGGCGGAAGAACTTGCCGGGCGGGTTTTCCACGAAATCGTCCCGCTCAATGAAAAGAGTGCGGGAAAACGGCACTTTCCGAGAACCCATGGCGGCATTCTCCGGGTGATAGGGGATTTCAAATTCCTCGGTTTTCCCTTCCGGATAATTTTCGATGGTTACCTTCAACGGCTGCAGCACCGCCATTACGCGCGGCGCCCTTTTGTTCAGGTCGTCTCTGACGCAGTTTTCCAGAAGGGCCACATCGATCATGCTGTTGTTTTTTGCCACGCCGATCCGTTCGCAGAAATTCCGGATCGCCTCCGGTGTAAATCCTCGCCTTCTCATGCCCGAAAGGGTCGGCATCCGGGGATCGTCCCAGCCGGAAACGAAGCCGTGATCCACCAGTTCAATCAATCTTCTTTTACTCAATACGGTATAGGTGAGATTCAAGCGGGCAAACTCGATCTGCCGCGGGCGGTCTCCCTCGACAAGCTGATCCAGGAACCAGTCGTAAAGCGGCCGATTGTTTTCGAACTCCAGGGTGCAGATAGAGTGGGTGATGCTTTCGATGTAGTCCGACAGACAGTGGGCAAAATCGTACATGGGATAGATGCACCAGCGGTTGCCCGTGCGGTAATGATTTTCCTTCTTGATGCGGTACATCACGGGGTCTCTCATGGTCATGTTGGGCGAGGCCATGTCGATTTTGGCACGCAGCACATGACTGCCCTCCTCGAATTCCCCTGATCGCATCCTTTCGAACAACGCCAGGTTTTCATCCACGGTCCGGTTTCGGTAGGGACTTTCCTTCCCTGGCTCCGTCAGGCTCCCCCGGTACTGCCTCGTCTCTTCCGCTGTCAATTCGCATACATAAGCCTTTGCCGATTTGATCATTTGCAAGGCATACTGATACAGTTTCTCGTAATAATCGGATGCATAGTAAAGGCGATCATCCCAATCAAAGCCCAACCACTTGATATCCTCGATGATCGAGTTCACGTATTCCATATCTTCGCCGGATGGATCGGTATCATCCATTCTCAGATTGCACGTTCCTCCGTACTGTTTTGCAATACCGAAATTCAGGCAAACGGATTTTGCATGACCGATATGGGGATAGCCGTTCGGCTCCGGGGGGAATCGCGTGGCAACACGACCGTGGTTTTTCCCGTTTTCCAGATCCTTCTCGATGATTTCCCTGATAAAATCAGAAGGGGAGGGCGATTGAACTTGATCCATTGATGTTTTTCCTTTCTTCTTCCTTTGATGCGGGTTTCTTTCTCTAAAAATTCATCCGGGCAAATATGTACATCAATCCCTTCATTTTGACAATTTCTTAATAACCCGCGGCGTTCCATCTTGCAATTCGTCCTTATTGTAATCCATTGGTTTATATAATATGTGTAATTTACTGTATTTACAAATTTATTTATATATTTTGATCCCGGTTTTACGCTGAACCAGTTCGTTTCTTGTTTTTTTTCGGACGAGAATGTTGACATTTTCTCATTTGTGGTTATTTATGAACAATGTTTACCGACGGGGTTCTCCCTGTTATTATTTAAACAAATGCTTTATGAAGGTTGCCTAATGGCTGAAGACTACTACAAAATTATTGGTGTCGGGAAAAATTCCTCTACCGATGAGGTCAAAAAAGCGTACAGGAAACTGGCGTTAAAATTTCATCCGGATAAGAATCCCGGCAATAAGGAGGCGGAAGAAAAATTCAAGAAGATCAATGAAGCTTACGCCGTGCTCAGCGATCCCGCAAAACGAAAAGAATACGACCAGTTTGGTTCCGCCGATTCATTCAAGCAGAAATTCAGCCAGGAAGACATTTTCCGGGGTTTCGACCTCAATGAAATCCTTCGGGATCTCGGCTTCAGTTTCGGAAGCCAGAGAAGACAGGGTTTCTCGCAACCAAGGACCGATCCTTTCGGCGGTTTTTTCGGCGGCCAGAGTTACGGTCCCGTCCCCCAGCGGGGAGATGATCTTTATTACAACATTTCCATCACACTGGAGGAATCGGTTTACGGGACAGAAAAAAAGATTGCCCTGAAGAAGCAGGATCGCGTCGAAGAAGTCAACGTTAAAATACCCAGGGGAATCAATTCAGGAAAGAAACTAAGGCTGATCGGAAAAGGAACCGCCGGCTTGCAGGGAGGTCCGGCAGGCGACTTGTACCTGGAAGTCGGCATTTTACCGCATCCCATCTTTGCCAGGGACGGCAACGATATTTATATTCAGAAGTCGATCAATTTTTCCCAGGCCGCACTGGGAACCACGATCGAGGTTCCTACGCTGGATGGCGCCATCAAGAGAATAAAGGTGCCGCCGGGCACTCAAAGCAATACCAAGATTCGTATGAAAGGATTCGGCGTACCGGCAACGCGGAATTCCGTCGCGGGCGACCAGTATGTCAAAATCAGCATCGATGTTCCAAAGAAATTGAACGACCGGCAATTGAAGCTCGTCAAGGAACTTGCCGAAACCGGGCTGTAATCTTCGACCCCCGTAAAATCCATACATAATATATCCGGGAGGACTTATGCAAAGGAGAATCATTTCAGGGCGATTTCCCGCAGATTGCGAATGTCCCATAAGATATATTATGTAAACTAATCCGTCAGGCGAGGACGACATCGCCCCAGACGCCCATCGTTTCGCCCAGAATGATGACAATGCCCCTGATCCCGGCCATGGCCTTTCCGCGTTCCAGAACTTTTTCGATACTCCTTTTGTCTTTCACCTGATTGCCCAGGGCGGTGGCGGCGGCATCGGCCAAAACGGCCGAATCGGCCAAGACGCAAACGGCATCGGACCGGCCGAAACTCAGGGAGTGGCCGATCGTTCCGGAAGACGTGCAGACTCCCAGGGGCATCTTTTCCGGCTCGATCCTTAAAATGACTTTATCACTCAAGGGAGATTTCCCCGCATGGATGCAAACGAGAACTTCTCTTTGGACGTTGAGATAGTTGTCGCCGCCGTTTTCGATGATGACATTTCTGCTGAAGCGGCCCAGATCCGTCCCGACATACTGAGCCATGGCACCCGCCACGGCCGCCATCGGCCCTACCCCGGCCGTTTTTGAATAGAAAAGCATGTCCCGGATCATTTTCGGGGCAAAGGGATCGTCCTCAAGAGGAAGGAGCGAGGTCAGGAACGACGGAACTTCTTTAATGTAATTCTCGATATAATTCCTGTATTTAACGACTAAATTTAAAGTGATGTCATATAAATTATCGTCGGTACTGACGAAAAGATCCGTTTGCGCCAATTTCACTTCATAGGCGTGCAAAAGGCCTGAGGAAACGTTTCTTCTGTAAATCCGTTCTTCAACCATCACTCTAGATATTTCGTGTAACAATCCTTGATAGTTGAGCTAATCTTATTCTCCAATTCATGACATATCCGATGACGGGTCCCCAGGCAGACAACCGTATCGGTACAATGGTTCAGCAGATGGATGAACGTTTCGTTGGAACCGGGATGATCGTTCAAAATTCCCTTCAAAGCGGAAATCTCCTGCTCCGTGTGCCTGTCCTGACGAAGATAAATGTGCATCGAGCTTTCGCTTGTTATCCCGCTCAAGAAATCTTCGAGATCGACAACTTCGTTGACAATCACCTTGACCTCTTCGTCCTGGTTATCCGCATATCCTTTCAGTACCAGCGGTTTATCGCCTTTAAACAGGCTGTATGACTTCATGTATGCATCGGAAAAGCAAATCGCCGTGAAAGTTCCCTTTAAATCCTCCAGTTGAACATAAGCCATGGTATCTTTTTTCTTGGTCTTCATTTCCTTCAGATTGATCACGACACCGCAGAGAACGAGATCTCTTTTCTCCCGGACATCGCCGAGATCCGAGGAGAAAGTGATATGGCGACGTTCCAGATCCTGCTGAAATCTATCCAGGGGGTGCCCTGAAACATAAAAGCCAAGCGTCTCCTTTTCATAAGCCAGCAGGGCCTCTCGATCGACGCCGGCATCTCCATTTACGTTTCCCGGATCGGCGTTTTCCGAATCCCGGGCAGGCACGTTCCGATCGATCGAAGACGGTGAAGGTTCCAGGGAATCAAAGAAACTGATCTGTCCTTTCGATAAATCCCGGTTCCGCTTCTGCGCATGCCCGAGAACCTCTTCATAGACCGACAAAAGACGGGTCCTGTCGCCCTCCACGGCATCAAAACAACCGCATTTGATGAGGCTTTCGATAACGCGCTTGTTAACTTTACGGGAGTCGATACGCATGCAGAAGTCTTCGAAGGACTTGAACGGACCTTTCTCCGTGCGGCATTCAATGATCGATTCGATGGCCCCCTCCCCTACATTCTTCACGGCGGCCAATCCAAAGCGGATGCAATTTTCATAGGCCCGGAATATTTTTCGTGACTGGTTGATTTCCGGAGGAAGGACACGGATCCCCATTTCCTTGCAGTCATTGATATATTTAATGATTTTATCCCGGTTGTCTTTTTCACTTGTCAGCAGTGCAGCCATGAAATGGGCGGGGTAGTGGGCTTTCAGATAGGCGGTCTGATAGGAAATCATCGCGTAGGCCGTACTGTGGGATTTATTGAATCCGTATTCCGCGAAGGTTTCCATCTTTTCCCAGATCTTCTGGGCTTTACCTTCGGGAATACTTTTTCGCGCCGCTCCGGCAAGAAACTTCGGCCGTTCCTTTTCCATATCGGACGCTTTTTTCTTGCTCATGACCTTGCGCAGCGTATCCGCCTCGGACATCGTATACCCACCGACGGTAACGGCGATCTGCATCACCTGTTCCTGGTAGAGGATGACCCCGTAGGTCTCTTCCAGAATCGATTTCAAATGCGGTATTTCATAACTGATTTTTGTCTTTCCCTGCTTTCTGGCAATGAATTCAGGCACCATACTCATGGGACCCGGACGGTAGAGGGCGATCAGGGCAATGACATCCTGAATGCAATCGGGCTTCATGTTCACGAGGATGTCTTTCATCCCGGAGCTTTCAAGCTGAAAGATTCCGTTCGTATCACCGCTGCTCAACAACCGGTACGTCAGCTCGTCATCCAATGACAACGAATTCAGGTCGATTTCGATTCCCTGTTCCTCCGTGATCGACTCCAACGCGTCATCGATCACGGTCAGCGTCTTCAATCCCAGGAAGTCGAACTTCGTCAACCCCACGCTTTGCAGATCATTCATGGAAAACTGGGTGACGACATCTTCGTTGTCTTTTTGGTTTTTATAAAGGGGGACTCTATCCACCAGGGGTACATCGGATACGACAACGCCGGCCGCATGGGTCGAGGCATGCCGGTTCAATCCTTCCAGGGATTTGGCCAGATCCAGCAGCCTTTTCACTTCGGGTGACCGCGTTATTTCGTCCGTCAGACGCGGCTCCGTTTTCAGGGCTCCGTCCAGGGTCACATTAACCCCTTCGGGAATCAATTTGGCAATACGGTCCACTTCTCCGTAAGGCATGCCGATCACTCTTCCAACGTCCCGAATGACGGCTCTTGCCTGCATTTTCCCGAAGGTGATGATCTGGGCGACTTTGTCCGGACCGTACTTTCCCTTTACGTAACGGATGATTTCGTTCCGTCCTTCCGGGCAGAAGTCCATATCGATATCGGGCATGCTGATCCGATCGGGATTGAGAAATCTCTCGAAAAACAGGTCGTATTCGATCGGATCGATGTTGGTGATGCCCAGGCTGTAGGCTACCAGGCTCCCGGCGGCGGACCCCCTGCCGGGACCGACGGGAATATGATTTCTTTTGGCGTATTGGACAAAATCGGACACAATCAGGAAATAACCGGCGAATCCCATGTTCTTGATGATGTCCAGTTCATGATACAGGCGATCGAGATACTTCGCACGGATCTCTTCTTCCGATCCTTCCTTCGACTTCCTCAAAATCAGCGGAAACAATGCCTCGAATCCCTTTTCCGCTTCCCTGATCAGGTGATCATCCAGTGTTTCCCGGGAATTCTCGATCTCGAATTTCGGTAAAATAAATTTTCCCAGATCCAGTTCGACGTTGCACTGTTCCGCAATACGGAACGTATTGTCGATCGCCTCCGGAAGATGCTGAAAAAGGCGCTTCATCTCCTCCTGGGATCGCAGGTACAACTGGTTCGTGCTGAACCTCATCCGGTCGTTGTCGTGGATCGTTTTTCCCGTCTGGATACAAAGAAGGATTTCATGGGCCTCCGCGTCTTCTTTTGCGAGATAATGACAGTCATTGGTCGCGACCATTCTGATGTTCATCTTTTGCGCGAGGGAAACAAGCTGGTCGTTGACCAGATCCTGCTCCTTCAGGCCGTTCTCCATCATCTCGATATAGAAATTGTCGGGACCGAAAATGTCCAGGTATTCAGCGGCTGCAGCCTCCGCCTCCTCTGCCCGGCCCTTGAGGAGTCTTCCGGCTATTTCACCGTGCAGACAGGCGCTGAGGCCGATCAAACCCTCCCGGTATTTCCTCAACACCTCCTTGTCGATACGCGGACGATAGTAGAACCCTTCCAGATAACCGATGCTGCTCAACCGGACGAGGTTCTGATAACCGGTGATGTCCTTGGCTAAAACGACCAGATGATTCGCATTGTCACTGCTGTATCCGGATGTCTTATCGTGCCGGCTTTTCGGGGCAATGTACAGCTCGCACCCGAGGATGGGTTTGATTCCGGACTTTTGAGCCTGCTGATAGAAATCCACCGCGCCGAACATGTTGCCGTGATCCGTGATGGCAACGGCGGGCATTCCGTACTCCTGGGCTTTCTTCAACAGATCGCTCACGCGGATGGCACCGTCCAACAGGCTGTATTGCGTGTGAACATGCAAATGGACAAAAGGGTTTTTCGTCATGGTGTAACTGATATCCTGATCGCAAGGTTTTTCGATCGCGACGATCGTAAAACGGGTCTAATCCAGCCAGTAGTTGGGCGCCTCTTTGGTAATGATGACATCATGGACATGGCTTTCCCGCAGGCCGGCGGAGGTGATTCTCACAAACTTCGCTTCCGTTCTCAACTCCCGGATCGTTTTGGAGCCCACGTAACCCATTCCCGCCTTCAATCCGCCGATGAGCTGGAATATACTCGCAGACAGGGATCCGCGGAAAGGCACCCTTCCCTCAATGCCTTCAGGAACCAGTTTGATCGTGCTTTCGACGTCATCCTGGTAATACCGGTCCTTACTTCCCAATTTCATGGCCTCCAGGGATCCCATCCCCCGGTAAACCTTGTAACTTCGCCCCTGGTATAGAATTGTCTCGCCCGGGCTTTCCTCCGTTCCGGCAAAAAGGCTCCCGATCATGACCGTGTGGGCGCCTGCGGCCAATGCCTTCACGATGTCCCCGGAATACTTGATACCTCCATCCGCGATAACGGGGATATCGTTTTTGAGCGCGACCCTGCAGGCATCCCTTATCGCCGTAATCTGCGGAACGCCGACGCCGGCAATGATACGGGTCGTACAGATGGAGCCGGGGCCCACCCCGACCTTGATGGCATCCACGCCGGCATCGATCAGGGCCTGGGCGCCTTCCGGCGTCGCCACGTTGCCCGCGATCAGATCACAATCGGGAAAATTCTTTTTGGTGTCCCGGATTGCATCGAGTACGGCCGAGGAATGACCGTGTGACGTATCGATCACGATTGCGTCCGCGCCCGCCGCCAGCAGCGCCGCGACCCGCTCTTCCCGGTCGATGATGCCGACGGCCGCCCCCACCCGTAACCGCCCCAGGGAGTCTTTACAGGCCAGGGGGAATTTTTTGATTTTTTCGATATCCTTGATGGTGATCAATCCTTTCAGATTGAATTCTTCATCCACGACCAGGAGTTTTTCTATCCGGTGCTGGTGCAGAAGCCTTTTAGATTCCTCCAGGGAAATGCTCGCCGACACGGTCACCAGGTTTTCTTTCGTCATCACATTGGATACGGGCTGTTCCAGATTCGTTTCAAAGCGGAGATCCCGATTCGTCAGAATGCCTACCAGCCTTTTCCCTTTGACAACGGGAACGCCGGAAATGCGATATTTCATCATCAGGTCCAGGGCATCGCTCACCTTCTGATCGGGCTCGATCGTGATCGGCGAAACGATCATCCCGCTCTCCGACTTTTTTACCTTATCCACTTCCAGCACTTGCCGTTCGATGCTCATGTTCCGGTGAATGATTCCGATCCCCCCCTCCTGCGCCAGACAGATGGCTGTTCTCGACTCCGTCACCGTGTCCATGGCCGCGCTGACGATGGGAATATTCAAGGTGATGTTCCGGGTCAGATACGTGGACGTATCGACATCTTTCGGCAACACTGAAGATTCTCTGGGAATAAGCAGTACATCATCAAAAGTTAAAGCTTCTCTAATATGATCGTCCAACGTCCCTAACCTCCGTATCATAATTTAATCTTTTTCGTTCTCCTTTATGAAATACCGATGACCGTTCACTTTCAGGTAATACTTTCCCGATTTTTCATCGTATTCCACATCATGAACAACCTGATAATAACTTTTCCTGGAGAAACGCGCTTTAAATCCGTTTCCCTTGACCCTGCAATACAGGACATTGTCTTCCGATATGGATAGGCTGTCCAAGCACAACGTCTCTTCAGATCCGTCGGACAGATGGATGAGAATAACCTCTCCCTCCCCTGCCCCCTCACCCGAGCTCATTTTTTCTGCCGCCGTCACGACAAAAGCTGTATCTTCCACGTCGATCCTGCAACGGTCGAGATCGGACACCTCGATGTAATAACCCTGTTTTTCATCCTTTTTCAAATACTGGTAAAGATACCGGACGATATCGGTGCGATACATCTCCGTTCCCCGGTAATACCAGGTCCCTTCCTTGTCGATCCGGATATCACACAAATCCTTTATTTCTTCTTTTCCGCTGTTCATGAGTTTTCACCTGTTTTATCCCGGCTGTTGATGGATATGGTCACCGGTCCGTCATTGACGAGATGAATCTTCATCATTGCTTGGAATTCACCGCTTCCAACCCTGCGGAGACTCCGCTTTGCATTTTCAAGAAAATATTCGTAGAGCTTCTTCGCCCGCTCCGGCTGTTCCGCCCGCCCGAAGGAAGGGCGCCGTCCTTTCCTGCAATCCGCCAGGAGAGTAAACTGGGACACCACGAGCAGTTCCCCGGATATATCTGCGACAGAGCGGTTCATCTTGCCCTGCTCGTCTTCAAAAATCCTCAGGTTGGTGATTTTTTCCAGCAGATAATCGGCATCCCGGAATTCGTCGCCCGATGCGATGCCCAAAAATACCAGCAATCCCTTTCCGATTCCGTCTTTCAGATTTTCATCGATGTATACCCGGGCTTCATCCACTCTCTGAATAAGGGCGATCACACTCCGTTCCCTTTCTTGTATCTTATAATTTAGCCGCCAAATGTACCTTAAAATCCACGTCCAAGGCTACAATTTTTTTCACTTCATATCACAATATCGACGCAGAGGCATCTCTTCATTTCTCGTCTTGATCGATATTTTATGCAACCCATCAATAAACCGGGAAAAGAAGCGCTTGAATCGCATTTCTGAAAGTGTTATGGGTTCAAAAATCATGAAATTTCAGAGGAGACCATGGATGAAAAAAAACATTAAAATCTTTTTCCTTCTGATTCTGTTTTTATTTTTAATCACCCCCGGAGACCTTCCGGCCAAGGATAAATATCTGGTCGCCGTTTTACCCTTTTCCGCGCACAGTGCAGAAAACATCGATTATATACGGTACGGCGTATGGGATATGCTGTCTTCCCGAATTTCCTATCAGGATAAGATTCAGGTGGTGGATAAGGATGCTGTTTTTCCTCTTGTCAGGGACGATAAAACCCTGTCCTCTGCCGATATTTATGAAATCGGAACGAAACTGAAGGCCGACTACGTAGTCTGGGGAAGTCTCACCAAAATCGGAAGCGCCCTCAGTTTAGATGGGAAACTCTTCGACATGGCTTCCGTCAGCAAGCCCGCTCTCTCCATTTTTTACCAATGCCAGAATTTTGACGAAGTGATTCCCAAAATCAATGATTTCGCTCAAAAAATCAACTACCGGATTCTGGGGACCGTACCGGAATCCTTTTCCGAACAACCGGCGCCGTCCCGCTCCTCCGCCGCATCGAACGTTACCCAGGACGGCAACCGTGAATCCCAGCTCATCCGGACCATGAGAACATCCCGCCAGGGGACCTTGACGGCGGCCATCAACACGGACTTTATCAACGCCCCGCAACCTCTTGACCGCCAGGGTTTCTGGATGAGTCCGAAAATCCCCGTCAAGTTAAAGGGAATGGATATCGGCGATGTGAATAATGACGGCATCAACGAAGTTGTCCTCATCGATGAGCACAATGTGATGATCTACCAGAAAAAAGGACGCGATTTCAAACTGTTGAAGAAGATCGAGGGCAAGGCGTATGAAAATTACCTTTCGGTTGATGTCGCCGATATCAATGAGAACGGCATCCCGGAAATCATCGTCACGAATTTAAACAAAAATTACCTGAATTCTTTCGTTCTGGAATACAAGAACGGCAAATACGAAACCATTGCATCCAAGCTCGGATATTTCCTGCGCGTAATCGAACTGCCGGATGGAACACCCGTGCTGATGGGGCAATCCCTCGGCATGACCGAGCCCTTTTATACACCTGTTCATGAAATGAAATGGAAAAACGGGACCTACAAAACAGGCAAAAAAATGATGATTCCCGAAGGACTTTCCGTATACAGCGTCTCGATCATCAATTTCACGGACAGCGGATCGGATAAAATCCTGGCCCTTGACGACAGTGATTATCTGTGCATCTACGAAAAAACGGACAAGCCCCTGACCACGGTCAATGCCTTCGGCGGCAGCAAGGAATTCATTTTCCGAAGCGACGAGGTATTCGGCGGCACCAACAATGCTTTCGACCTGACCGACAGGCAACTCTCGGACAATGTGGTGAAGAAGAATTACTACGTAAACCTGAGAACCTTCTCCTATGACACCAACAAAGACGGCAAGAAGGAACTGATCATCGTAAAGAACCTTTCGTCGTCCGGCCGTTATTTCCAGAACGTGAAGCTCTTTACATCAGCTGAAATCTACAACCTGGAATGGGACGGCCTGGGATTCGTCGAAAACTGGCGGACCCGCAAAATCAACGGTTACGTTTGTGACTACCAGTTCAAGGACATCGACAACGACGGACAGAAAGAGGTGGTTCTGGCGCTTGTCCTCTCCGTCAGCGGCAGCCTTCAGAAGACGAGTGTCATCGCCGCATACGATCTGGCACCACAATAAGGGTTGACAACGGTGAAAAAACTGTATATGAAGAGCGCTTCCAAGGCAATATCGGCGGTGTAGCTCAGCTGGTTAGAGCATACGGCTCATATCCGTAGTGTCCGGGGTTCAATTCCCTGCACCGCCACCAAGATAGAGTTTTTCCCGTTTATTCAGATGGGAAAGGTAAAAAAACCCGTTAGAAATAGCGGGTTTTTTATTATTCGCAGTTCGGCACGTGGAGAACAGTCAAAATGCCGAAAAAATCGTCGGCATCTTGGCCGGCGGTGAGCTATGATAACCAATTGTTTTGATAACCTGGATGTACCCTCCTTCATTGAATCCGTGACACGATCTTTGGGAACGTGCACCCTTGATTTCCACGAGAAAAAGGTCTTTATCGACAACCAGAAAAAAAATCGTGTCGATTATCTGGCAGCCGGCGTCTGTATGCCTTTTTACCATTACGCCGGGGAATTCCATGTCCAGCTGATCAAGAGATCCTCGAAGGTCTCCCAGCCGGGCGACCTCAGTTTTCCGGGCGGGATGTTGAGCCCTTTTCAGGACAATCTGTTGATGTCCCTGATATCGTCCGGGATCATTCCTGTTTTAAAGAATAATTCCGGCTTGAAACTGGACGACCAGGATAAGAAAACGCGTCGATTGATGTCCCTTTTCCTGGCCAGCGCCATCCGGGAAGCCTGGGAAGAAGTGCGTCTGAATCCGTTCAATGTAATTTACCTGGGGGCTTTACCCGCCTACACCCTGAAAATATTCCGGAGGATCATTTTCCCCTCCGCCTGTTTCATAACGAAAAAATCCCGTTATCAGATGAACGACGAAGTGGATCGCCTGATTCATATCCCCCTTTCCGTCTTTTTCAACGACGCGTATTATCGCCGCCTGTTCGTCGAAATACCGCATCTTTCCCATCGCCATGAAGAATTTCCGAGTCTTCTGTTTCATGATAAAGACGGGAATGAACACCTCCTGTGGGGTGCCACCTTCTTTCTGTTGATGCGCTTTCTCAAAATCACCTGCAACTTTCAGCCACCGGTCATTCCCCCGGAAAGATCGATCACGAAAATCCTCTTGCCGGAATATCACCACAACCACTGATTGCGCACCACCGTCTCTTTTAAACAAAAAAAAGGGTAAACAGAACTGTTTACCCTCTCTTTTTTATGGCGGGGCCGATGGGACTTGAACCCACGCCCTCCGGCGTGACAGGCCGGCGTTATAACCAACTTAACTACGACCCCGCATTTTTTAACTTCATATCAAAAGATCTTATATCCACTGGTAGGCGGAACAGGACTTGAACCTGTGACATCCACGGTGTAAGCGTGGCGCTCTCCCAGCTGAGCTACCCGCCCTGGCAATATGCTCATTTGCAGGGGGTTATTAGCAACATATTGTCTTCTTGTCAAGCAGTAAGTGCCGGAGCGCTCACATTATTATTAAAGCATTTTTCAAGGTTTTCGGGAAGCGTTTTTTCTTCCTCGTCTGCGGGCAACAAAGCCGCATCCAACACCTCATCGACATTCTCCACCAGAACGATTTCAAGGGCGTTCAAAATGTTGGTCGGCACTTCGGAAAGATCCTTCTCGTTATCCTTCGGGATAATGACCGTCTTGATATTTCCCCGGTGCGCCGCCAGCAACTTCTCCTTCAAACCACCGATAGGAAGAACGCGGCCTCTCAGGGTAATTTCACCTGTCATGGCCAGATCGGCCCTCACGGGCCTTCCTCTGAATACGGAGGCGATGGAGGTGGCCATGGCGATTCCCGCCGAGGGGCCGTCCTTGGGGATCGCGCCTTCCGGTACATGGACATGGATATCCGTTTCCTTGTAAAAATCAGGAAGCAGGCCGTACTGCTTGGCCCTGGCCCTGACATAGGTCAAAGCCGCCTGCACGGATTCCTGCATGACATCCCCCAGTTTTCCGGTCATGATCATCTTTCCCGTACCCGGCATAATGGAAGCTTCCACAACCAGCAATTCGCCGCCGAACTCCGTCCAGGCCATGCCGATCGTCAGTCCGACACCGGCCTTCCCTTCCGTCTCTCCAAATCGATATTTCGGAACACCCAGGTACTTGTGAACCGTTTTGGACATAATGTTCACCGGCCCTTTTGCGCCATTGCTCACGACCTCCCGCGCCACTTTTCTGCAGATCGAGGCGATCTCCCGTTCCAGGTTCCGGACGCCGGCCTCTCGTGTATACTGCCTGATAATGGTTTGCAACGCGCCGTCCGAAAAACGGACACTCTCTTTCGCCAGGCCGTTCAGTTCCATTTCCTTGGATACGAGGAACTTCTTCGCGATACTCATTTTTTCCGGTTCCGTATAGCCTGCCAGGCGGATGACCTCCATCCTGTCCTGGAGTGGAACCGGAATCGTCTGCAGTACATTGGCCGTCGTGATAAACATGATATCCGAAAGATCGTAATCGACTTCCAGATAATTGTCGTTGAAGGCATTATTCTGCTCGGGATCCAGAACTTCCAGAAGCGCCGCAGACGGATCACCGCGGAAATCAGAACTGAGTTTATCCACTTCATCCAGGCAGAATACAGGATTGTTCGACCCGGCCTTTTTCAGGAGCTGGATGATTTTCCCCGGCAAGGCGCCGATATAGGTCCTCCGGTGTCCCCGGATCTCCGCCTCGTCACGCACACCGCCCAGAGAAAGGCGGACGAATTTCCTGTTGGTCGCCCGTGCAACCGATTTGGCGATGGAGGTTTTTCCGACTCCCGGGGGACCGACCAGACATAAAATCGGTCCCTTGTTCTTTTTCACGAGGCTCTGGACGGCCAGGTATTCCAGGATTCTCTCCTTGACCTTTTTCAGACCGTAATGATCCTCTTCCAGGATATTCTCGGACTCTTTCAGGGTATATTGGTTTTCCGTCTTTTCAAACCAGGGCATATCCAGAAGCCAGTCGATGTAATTTCTCACGACCGTCGCTTCGGCGGACATGGGCGCCATCATCTGGAGCTTCTTGATCTCCTGCTTGACCTTCTTGGTCGCTTCCTCCGACATTTTTTTCTGTTTGAGGCGTTTTTCCAGATCCGCGATCTCGTTTCTGAAATCGTCCTTCTCTCCCATCTCCTTCTGGATCGCGCGCATCTGCTCATTCAGATAGTAATCTTTCTGCGTTTTCTCCATCTGCTTCTTGACGCGGCGCTTGATCTTTTCTTCAACCTCCAGAATTTCAATTTCGGAAATCATTAAACCATAGATCGCTTCAAGCCTTTCCGTCACATTGAATATTTCAAGGATCTTCTGCTTGTCCTCCAGCTTGATATTCAAATGGGAGATGACCACATCGGCCATCTTCGATGGATCGTCGATCGTCGAGATGGTGCTCAACATTTCGACATGGACTTTCTTGCTGAGCTTGATGTACTGCTCGAAGGCCTCCTTGATGTTTCTCATCAGCGCTTCGGCTTTGACATCGTTTTCGTTAACGATATCGTCGATTTCCTCAACCCTGACGTAAAAGAAATCCTCATTGGGCAGATAATCCCGGATGGCGCCCCTTTTTTTCCCTTCCACAAGGACTTTAACGGTTCCGTCCGGCAGCCTCAGCAACTGAATGATGATCCCGATCGTACCGACCTGACAGATATCCTCCTGTGTCGGATCATCTTTCTGGGCGCTCTTCTGAGCGACCATGAAAATGCCCTTTTCGTCTTTCATCGCATACTCGAGCGCCGCTATCGATTTTTCCCTCCCCACGAAAAGAGGAACAATCATGTGGGGAAACACGACCACGTCTCTCAAGGGCAGCAAGGGCAAGGTGACCAGTTTTTCTTCACTGTCTTTTTGAATATAATTTTCGAATATTCCCAATTTTTAACCCTCAATAGGCGAATCAAGCGGTTTCTGTCTTTGGTTCAAAAAGGAGGATCGGCTGCTCCTGGCTCAAAATGACATCTTCGTTGACGACACATTCTGTAATATCCTTACGGGAAGGAATCTCATACATGATGTGCAGCATCGTCTCTTCGATGATAGCCCGCAATCCTCTTGCCCCCGTTTTTCGTTCTTCGGACAATTTTGCGATAGCCCTTAAAGCGCCATCGGTAAACCGAAGCTCTACATTTTCCAATTCGAACAATTTCTTATACTGTTTGATAATCGCATCTTTCGGTTCGGTCAATATCCGGAAAAGGTCGTCCTGGTTCAGATCGTTCAAGGTCGAAACAACGGGCAGTCTCCCGATGAATTCAGGAATCATTCCGTATCGCAGCAGATCCTCCGGTTGTACCTTAGATATGATATGCTCGTTCCGGATCTCCTTGCGGCTCTTGACTTCCGCACCGAAGCCCAGGGCATTCACGCCAAGCCGCTTGGCGATGATATCCTCAAGACCGTTGAATGCACCGCCGCAGATAAAAAGGATATTCGTCGTATCCACCTGGATGAATTCCTGCTGGGGATGCTTCCTCCCGCCTTTGGGCGGAATGTTGGCAAGGGTTCCCTCCATAATCTTCAGAAGGGCCTGCTGGACGCCTTCCCCCGATACATCACGGGTAATCGAAGGATTTCCGGATTTTTTCGCAATCTTGTCGATTTCATCGATATAGACAATCCCCTTTGTGGCCTTGTCGACATCATAATCGGCATTCTGCAGCAGGCTCAGTATGATGTTTTCGACGTCTTCTCCAACATACCCCGCCTCCGTCAACGACGTCGCATCGGCGATCGTGAAAGGCACTTTCAGCACCTTGGCCAGTGTCTTGGCCAGAAGCGTTTTACCCGATCCGGTCGGTCCGATCAGCAGGATGTTGCTTTTCTGAATCTCGACGTCTCCGAGGTTCATCCCCGCAAACAACCGCTTGTAATGATTGTAAACCGCCACGGATAAAACCTTCTTCGGTTTTTCCTGTCCAATGACATACTGGTCCAGATGCGCTTTTATTTCCTTCGGTTCGGGAATCTTTCTTGCCGAATCCTCAAAAATGTCTTTCCTGTCCTCTTCCACGATGCACCGGCACAGATTGATGCATTCGTCGCAGATATAAGCCGCAGGCCCTGCAACCAGTTTGCGAACTTCATTCTGATCTTTTCCACAGAACGAACAAAACATCAGTTCTTGTTCCTCATGGTTGTTTCTTCCTTTTTTTGCCATTAAAACCTCTTTTACACCCTTTTGTTAATGATTTCGTCGATAATGTGATACTCTTTTGCCTGTTCACTCGACATATAGTAGTCGCGTTCCGTATCCGCCTGGATTTTCTCGAAAGACTGACCGGTCAGCTTCGCTAAAATATGATTCAATTCGTCTTTTAATCTTAATATTTCTTTTGCCTGAATGTCAATGTCTGTCGCCTGTCCCTGAAAACCTCCCATGGGCTGATGAATCAGGATCCTGGAATGGGGAAGCGCGTATCTTTTTCCCGGCTCGCCCGCAGCAAGAAGAAACGCTCCCATACTGGCCGCCTGCCCCATGCAGACCGTCGAAACAGGCGGTTTGATATACTGCATGGTATCGTATATGGCCATCCCCGAGCTCACATGGCCGCCCGGCGTATTCAGGTAAAAGGATATCTCCTTTTCCGGATCCTCCGACTCCAGGTATAGAAACTGAGCAATGATCAGGTTTGCCACGTCATCATTGATCGCAGTGCCCAGAAAAACAATACGATCTTTCAAAAGGCGCGAGTAAATATCGTAGGCTCGCTCGCCTCTTCCGTCCTGTTCTACGACTATGGGAATCAGAGACATTTCTCCTCCTAAACGTTAATCTCTTTTTTTACCGTGGTAATAACGGCTTTACCCTCGATGAATTCTATCACTTTTTTCGTTAAAAGTTCGTTCTCCATTCCTTCCATCATGTGGCTGTCTTCGATCTGTTTCCTGATCTTTTCGTAATCCTGCGCATAGTACCCGGCCAACCCGCGAATCCGTTCCTCTATTTCCGATTCCTCAACGGCAATATTCTCCTTTTCGGCGATGGCCTTGAGAATCATACCGGCCTTGACGATCCGTTCCGCATCCCCCTTCATATGGTCGCGCATATTTTCCGCCATTTCCTTGGCCTTATCGTTGGGGATACCGTTGGCGGTCCATCTCCTGGCCGCCTCAAAGACCATCTGGTCCAACTGATGCTGCAGCATGATCGAGGGCACTTCCAATTCGTTATTCGCGATCAGGCGATCCATCATGACTTCCCGGAGATCGGATTTGGATTTGTTTTCCAATTCCACGGCCAATTCCTTCGTGAGATCCGCCCTGAGCTCTTCCAAGCTGTTGAACCGGTCGAAATTCTTTACAAAGTTCTCATCCAGTTCCGGCAGCTTACGGATTTTGTGATCCTTTAACGTAACCGTAAATTCAACCTCTTTTCCCGCGATGTTTTCAACATGATAATCCTGCGGGAAAACCATCGTGAAGGTCCTTGTCTCCTCCCGCCTCATGCCCATCAAATTTTCTTCGAATGCCTCGATAAACTGGCCGGAACCGACTTCCAGGAAATAATTATCCGATGTCATTTCCTTAATCGATTCGCCGTCGAGCTTTCCTTCGAACCGGATGGAGGTAAAATCGCCTTTTTCAACACCCCGGTCCTCGGAAACGTCTTCCATATAACTGTAGAAATGACGCAGTTTATCGATTTTTTTGTTGATCGCATCCTCCGTCACTTCCGGATCCGCTTTTTCGAGCTCCAGACCGATATAATCCTTGGGCTCAAAAACGGGTTCGATTTCAACCGTCACGTTGAAAGAAAAGGTCTCGTCTTTTTCAATCCCTGGTGATCGACATTGGGGTAACCCGCCGGACGCAGCTTTCTGTCGTCCATTTCTTCCTGGTAGTGTTTTGCAATGATATTGGAAGCCGCATCACTTTCCGCATTGTCTTTGAAGTAGGTTTCCAGAATATTCCTCGGCACCTTTCCCTGTCTGAAACCCTTGATTTTAGCGGTTTTCCTCAGATGATCATAGGCCCTTTCCAACTCCTTTTCGACCTCGAGCCAGGGAACATCAAAATACAGTTTCTTTTTTATCTGGCTCACATCTTCAAATTTGCTGCACGATTCAGTCACGGCTTTATGGCTCCTTTATATTGTTTTTTGGTGCGAGAGAGGGGACTTGAACCCCTATCCGATTGCACGGGCTGGATCCTAAGTCCAGTGCGTCTGCCAATTCCGCCACTCTCGCTTATCTTATCATAAGCTTGAGCGACACTTTATAGTCACTGCTTGGAGCGTTGTCAATGGTAATTGTTCTGAAATCCGAACGCCTGATATCCAGTCCGAAAATGTGAAAAACGTCACAAAAAAACCGCCTTAAAGGCGGTTTTTTTTTTTGGTCGGGGCGAGTGGATTTGAACCACCGACCCTCTGAACCCCATTCAGATACGCTACCAAGCTGCGCCACGCCCCGACAGATCGTTATAATGAATTCACGTGCTGGTCCCATTACCACCTAACATGGCCGGTGTCAAGAATAATAAGAAGACCCCTTCATCCAAGTAAATCCAAATAAATCCTTGATTATAATATGATCTTTCATTAGTATACGCAAACAATTTAATTTTCTCAGGAGATTGCTTCTGAATGGCACGGAAACGACGGTTGATTTTTCTGTTCATACTGATCCTGGTTGCCCTGGGAATTCCCGCCGGAAGTCTCGCCGATATTTATAAATTCGTTGATGAAGACGGCGTCACCAATCTTACCAACATGCCGACGGAGTCAAATCGGAATTATGTTCTCCTGGTCCGGGAAAAACGCGTGATCATCCAGGTCGTCGGGGACATGGCCAAGTACGACGACCTGATCAAGAAAGCCGCCGACAAGTACCGCGTGGATTACGCCCTTATCAAGGCGGTCATCAAGGCGGAATCGAATTTCAATCATCGGGCGGTCTCCCCCGTCGGCGCCCAGGGTCTCATGCAGTTGATGCCGAAAACGGCGGCATCGCTTCAGGTGGAGGATTCCTTTCATCCGGAAAACAATATCGACGGCGGTGTCCGGTATCTCCGGTACTTGCTGACTCTTTTCAACGGCAACCTGTCGCTGGCTTTGGCCGCTTACAACGCAGGTGAAGGTGCCGTCGCCCGTTATAACAATCGCATTCCACCCTACAAGGAAACACAGAACTACGTTCAGCGCGTCCTCCGGTATTTCGAGCAGTACAGCAGTCTGCAGAGGAATTGACGGGATCTGCCTCGCGGGTGCAAGGGGAAGAGCTTCCTTTACAGGACAGGGACAGGCCGTGCACAGGAAGCCGGGTTCGTGATGAAATATTTCCTCATCTTCTCGATCTTGCGATCTTTTATCCCGGAAATCTCCGAGAGTTCAGACAAATCCCGAATGCAGCCCCTGTCCTGAATGAACAAATGGATGGCATGGGCGGTTTTTTCCCCTATGCCGGGGACAAGCATCATTTCGGAAGGAGAAAGAGAATTGATATCGACGGGAATATCCAGGGCTATTTTCTTGCAGGGCGCCATTTCCGAAACCAGGGCGTTCCGGTCCTTGTCGAGCCGAATGGACATTCCTTCGGCGATCGCGGTTCGATTTCCCGGATCGTTTCCCAGATTCAGGCGGGATAGAAACCTTTCCACGGTTTCATGCGGTGAAACATAGTATATGCCCTGCTCTTCATTTCTGACGACCAACTCAACAGCAACGGTTCCTTCCCCTTTTTTTTCGTACGGAACGTGCTTTTCATCGCTTTTGACGACGATGGAAGCGGCCTGCGTCAAACCGATCAAGAAGATCAGAGCCGCGCTGCCAAGCAGGACGTTTTTTCTCATGTCATGATTCTTTGGGAACGCAGAAGATATCATGCAGGATGGATACGGCGAGTTCCGTGTACTTCGCCTGAATCACGCAGGATATCTTGATTTCGGACGTACTGATCATCAAAATATTGATCCCTTCCTTAGCCAGGGTTTCAAACATCTTTGCGGCGACACCGGAGTGACTGATCATACCGACGCCGATGATGGAAACTTTCGAAACGTTCTCATCCACTTCAACCGTGTCCGCGCCGACCTTCTTCGCCGCCTCTTCAATCAGCTTGTGGGCCTGTTTGATCTCCTTTCGGGAAACCGTGAAGGTCAGATCCGTATAGCCATCGATGCTCGCATTCTGAATGATCATGTCAATCACGATGTTGTTGTCTGCAAGGGGTGAAAACAACTGGGCGGCGACACCGGGGCAGTCGGGTACGTGCACGATGGTTATTTTCGCCTGATCCTTGTCATATGACACACCTGAAACAACCTCTTTTTCCATCTCTTTATCCTCCTTCATTACCAAAGTTCCGCCTTCGTCCTTAAAGGTTGATTTAACATACAGGGGTACATTGAATTTCTTGGCAAGTTCGACAGATCGCGGCTGCAGAACCTTGGCCCCGGCCCGCGCCATTTCCAGCATTTCGTCGTAGGTGATCCTGTCCAGCCTTCTGGCGTTGCTGCAAATATTGGGATCCGTCGTATAGACGCCGTCCACGTCCGTATAGATGTCGCACTCATCTGCCTCGAGCGCCGCCGCCAGGGCTACCGCACTCGTATCGGAGCCGCCTCTTCCGAGAGTCGTGATGTTATTGTTCTCGTCGATACCCTGAAACCCGGCAACCACGACGATGGTCCCCTTTTCGAGTTCTTCCCTGATGAGGCGTTCATCCACATCGAGGATTCTCGCCTTGTTGAAAGCATTGTCCGTCAGAACCCGGACCTGGAACCCCAGAAACGACTTTGCCCGGTAACCCAGACGGTTGAGAACGATCGACAACAGGGTGATGGTGACCTGTTCACCCGTCGAGATCAATGAATCGTATTCTCTGGGATCCGGCGGGTCTCCCGCCTGCGTCGCCAGTTGAATCAGGCGATCCGTTTCACCGGCCATGGCGGAAACAACGATGACCACCTGGTTGCCCGCTTCTTTTGTTTTGATGGCTTTCTTCGCGACGTTTTCGATCTTTTCCAGATTCGCGACAGAAGTTCCGCCATATTTCTGAACAATCAAAGCCATACGCAAAACCTCCTTCTATTGATGCTGATACTCAGTCAAAATTCTATGGACCACGGCCTCCCGGCCGGACAACCTGATGATGCGCGTCGTTTCATCCATGTATTCGAACAGGACGAATAACGTCTCTTTCGGCAGAATGTCCCTGATCTTTTCCGCCCATTCGATCACGACCACGCCGCCTCCGTTGAAAAAATCCTCAAAGCCCGCATCCATCATCTCCCGTGAATTTTCCAACCGGTACGCATCCACGTGCCACAATGGAAAACGTCCCGGGTACTCATTGATGATGGTAAAGGTCGGACTGGTGATCTCATATTCATCCGACACCCCCAGGCTTTTCGCCAACCCCTTCGTCAGGCAGGTCTTTCCCGAGCCCAGATCGCCGATCAGGGCGACGAGGTCGCCGCGAACAAGATTTTTCCCGATGATTTCTCCCAATCTCCGGGTTTCTTCCTCGCTATGGGAACACAGTTCTTTTTCTCTTTGATTCATCGCTTTCTTTTTGCCGCCTCGATTGACGGCCCCGTAGTGAACCTGAAAATATTTCCCGGACATTGTGAAGCCGTCGCCGTTGCTCCCTGGAATGACAAGACGGGACTTTACCGCTGTTCTTCGCGGACAATCGCGTCGGCCATGGAAACGAGCCTCTTCGTCGCCCCTGCGTCATGCACCCGGACGATATGACTTCCATGAAGGATGCAGGCGGTCACGGCCGCCGCCGTTCCCTCCGTCCGCTCAGCCGGATCCTCAACATGGGTCATGGCCCCTGTGAAGGACTTGCGCGACACGCCCGTCAGGATGGGACGGCCGAAGATTTTCAACTCCGATAGATTTCTGAGGATGGCCAGATTGTCCCGGACCGTCTTGCCGAAACCAACCCCGGGATCGACAACGATGCTTTCAGGCCGAATTCCCATGGAGCGGGCGTGTTCAATCCGAGCCGCCAGGTACGCGATAATCTCCCCCATCAAATCCGGATAGACGATCGGACCTTCCTGCATGGTCTTGGGAATACCCCTCATGTGCATCAAGACGACCGCGGCCCGCTTTTCCGCTATCACGGAGGGCATTTTCGGATCGAACGTCATCGCACTGATATCGTTGATGATTTCTGCTCCCGCTTCAATGGCTGCGGCTGCCACGTCCGCCTTCAGCGTATCCACGGAAATGGGGACGCGCACTTTTCCGCGGAGCCCCTCTATGACCGGAACAATCCGTTTTAATTCCTCTTCCACCGAAACAAAGTCGGAACCGGGCCTGGAGGATTCCCCGCCGATATCGAGGATATCGGCCCCTTCCGACTCCAGTTCCAGGGCTCTTTCAATCGCCGCCTGCGTGGACAGGTACCTGCCGCCATCGGAAAACGAATCGGGGGTGACATTGACGATTCCCATGATCCGGGTGCGTTTCCCGAACGGGATCTCCCTTCGGTTCGTAGAAAGAACAAGGTCCGTCGCCCGATAACCGGCCAGAATCCGCTCCAATTTCTCCGACAGGGACTTCAGTCCGAACGGCTGTACCCGGACGTGATCCGCAAAACTCCGTATCTGTCTCTCCGTCCCCATCAGGATGACATCCGTGGCGGGAATGCTGCAGGAAACGGTTCCTCTCGCAACAGCCGCATCCGCCCCCAGGGAAAGCATTTCCTGCTTGATGATGTTCGCCGCTCTGCATTCCACGTCCTTAAGCAGGATATTCAGGTGCTTCATCTTGGGCAGCAGGATTCCCCGGGCAGGGGGATCGACCTTCACCGCCGTCAAGACCTTCAGGAATTCCTCGTCCGAAACCTGAGGCAGAATCCTGATTTGAAAGTCCCTGTCTCCCGAATCGCTCACCTCCGCCGGACTGACCGTTGCATCACTCATTCTCGGGGGTTGCCTCTTTTTTCGCTGACCGGCCACCGTCGATAAGCTGATCGAGTTCCTCCGTGTTCAGCACTTCCTTTTCCAGAAGCGCTCCGGCGATGCGATGCAGCGTCTCGATATTGTCCGACAGCAGCTTTTGAGCGTCGTTGTAACAGTCGGTCACGATGCGCGTTATTTCCGCATCGATCGATTTGGCCGTTTCCTCGCTGTAATCCTTATGCGTCACGAATTCACGGCCCAGGAAGATCTGTTCATCCTTCTTGCCGTAGCTCAAGGGACCCATCCGGTCGCTCATGCCCCATTCGCACACCATCTTCCTGGCGAGGTTGGTCGCCCTTTCGATATCGTTGCCCGCACCCGTCGTAAAGTCATGCAGGACCAGTTCCTCCGCCGCCCGTCCCCCCAGGAGAATCGTGATGTTATTCAAAAGATACTGCCTGGGATAGGTATGCTTCTCGTCGATCGGAAGCTGCTGGGTTACCCCCAGGGCCATGCCCCGCGGAATGATGGTGACTTTATGGATGGGATCGCTTCCCGGCAGAAGTTTGGCCACGAGAGCGTGACCCGATTCGTGATAGGCCGTGTTCTTTTTCTCCTCATCGCTGATCACCATGCTCTTTCTTTCGGCACCCATCAGCACCTTGTCCTTGGCGAACTCAAAGTCGCTCATGTTGACTTTATCCTTGTTCTGCCTGGCCGCATACAAAGCCGCCTCGTTCACGAGGTTTTCAATGTCCGCACCGGAAAAGCCGGGTGTTCCCCGGGCAATTACGGAAAAATCGACATCGCAGTCCAGAATCGTCTTACGGGTATGGACCTCGAATATTTTTTCCCGGCCCTTCACATCCGGAAGCGGCACCACGACCTGCCGGTCGAACCGCCCCGGCCGCATCAGCGCCGGGTCCAGAACATCGGGCCTGTTCGTCGCAGAAACCAGAATGACCCCTTCGTTGGATTCAAAACCATCCATCTCGACCAAAAGCTGGTTCAGGGTCTGCTCTCTTTCGTCATGGCCGCCCCCCAGTCCGGCACCCCGGTGCCGGCCGACGGCATCGATTTCATCGATAAAGATGATACAGGGGGCGTGCTTTTTCCCCTGGGTGAAGAGATCTCTCACCCGTGAGGCGCCGACACCGACGAACATTTCCACAAAATCGGATCCGCTGATGCTGAGAAAGGGCACATCCGCCTCCCCTGCGATCGCCCTGGCGAGGAGCGTCTTACCCGTCCCCGGCTGGCCGACCAGCAGAAGCCCCTTCGGGATGCGTCCGCCCAGGCGGGTGAATTTCTTGGGGTCCTTGAGGAACTGGATCACCTCTTCCAGTTCCGCCTTGGCCTCGTCAATGCCCGCCACATCGGCAAACGTCACCTTCTTCGTTTTATCCGTCATCAGGCGGGCCCTGCTTTTCCCGAAGGCCATCGCTTTGCCGCCGCCGGACTGCATCTGCCGCATGAAGAATATCCAGACGCCGATCAGCAGCAGCATGGGGAACCACGAAATCAGAATGGTCATGTACCAGGGTGAATCTTCCACCGGCTTGGCCGATATCTTGACCCCCCTCTCCTTCAGCAATGGAATCAAGGTCGGATCATCCGGGCTGAATGTCTTGAAATGCTTGCCCGTGTTGAAAGTTCCCGTAACATGGCCGCCCTGGATCGTCACTTCCTTGATCTGCCCCTTGTTCGCGTAGGCGATGAAATCGCTGAACACGATGTTTTCCTGCACGTTCTGCGGTTGACTGAACATATGGTACAGCAGAACAAAAACCAAGCCGATGACAAGCCACAGGGCGATATTTTTTTGTAAAGAATTCAAATCCTTCGCTCCTTATTTCCTGACTTTCAAGTCAGGTACTGATTAATCGCATTAAAAACTCGAAACGTTTCCTTTTTAGAATACCGCACGAATATAAATTTCTCCTTAACCAGGGGTACGCGTCAATCGTTTTGTATTTAAGGGGTATTTAAGCCCTTTAGCACAAAGGCCTAGGCTAAAGACATCGGTCCATAAATGACGGCAACGGTAAAAAAGATCTTCATTTTATAATGGCAACAGGTTTTTCTTTATAATAAGGGAGAGTTAATTTCAAATGATTTCTATTTTCAAAAATCTTCTTGTTGATTCCGTCACTTTGACCGTTTCGCTGACGTCCATCCCCGCGATCCATAATACGGCATGCATGTCCGTAAGCAACGGGATTTTTCTCCGCAATTCCCTGGGCACTTTCCGATCGATGAAGTAATCCTTGAGCTTTTTTGTCCCGTCCATGCCCAGGGGCCGGAAACGGTCGCCGGGCCTCATATTCCGGACGGTCATGGGGAAAGCGATTTGATCGTAGTCGATACGGGCGACGGTTGGCGCCTTAAAATCCCGGAGCCGCTTACCGGTCAAGGTAAACCGGAGCCGGTCCCCCGTTTCTTCGATCACGATTTCTGCGTCTCCGCCGGCAACCGGATACGAAAACGGAGCCGGTTGCCGGTCTTCAAAAGAAAGGCCCGCCTGCACGGACTGCTGAACGGTTTTCCCGTCTTCCGGCAGCCGACGAGGCTGCTTTTTAAAAATGATTTTATCGTATTGCCGCCGCACTCCGGTCAGAAAGGGCAAGGACAGCCTCTGACCCGCATGCCCGTCACGGATCAGCCGCATGACTGCATCGACATGGGTCCGAGCGATCCCGTTCCGGCTGCCTGACCGGCTTTCCAGAACGGCCTTGACGACACGCCTTTGAAGGGCCTCATGGAGATGACAGAAGGCATTCGGATCAAGATGGACCTCCCCGGCATTCAAATCGATCTCCCATTTCCTGAGAACGTCTGCAGTTTGTTCTTCCAGAAAATCATTCTCCACCCGCAACGTTTCCGCCATGCCATACAATCCGTCCTCGATCCGCGGATTGTACCGTTTCATGCAGGGGATCAGATCGTGCCGAACCCGGTTCCTCAAATACAGAGAGGATCGATTCGACGCATCCTCACGGTAGCCTGCCCTTTCACTCTCCAGATAGGCCGTGATTTCATTTCTTTTGACCGGGAGCAGCGGCCGGACCAGAACCCGATCCCGGACCGGCAGAATTCCCCTTAACCCCCTCAAGCCGGCCCCTCTCAGGAAATGAAGCAGAACGGTTTCCGCCTGATCGTGAAATTGATGCCCCAAAGCGATTTTGTCTGCCGGCAGATCGCTGAGCAACTGGAAAAAGAAGGCATACCTCTCCCGCCGGGCCGTATCTTCCACGGACAACCCGATCCGGCGGGAAAGTGCGCCGACATCGACTTTCTTCAGAAAAAAGGGAAGACCGAGTCCGGCTGCCTGATCTTTCACCCATTGCGCTTCCTCGTCGGCCTGTTCGCCCCGCAAGCCATGGTTCAGATGCGCCACCGTTAAAACGATGCCGAGCTCATCCTTCAGGCGATGCAGAACCCGCAACAGGGCCATGGAGTCCGGTCCGCCGGAAACGCCGGCGATAACCCGGTCTCCTTCCTGAAACAATCCATGACGATCGATGTATTCCCTGACTTTCCTGATCATGGCCCCGCTTCAGACGAACTTATCCTTCAATTCCTGAAAATGCTCGAAAACGATGTCGGGGGAAAGGCCGATCAGATCGTCCCTTTTTCCCAGGCCGCTCAAGTAGCAGCAACTGATAATTCCCGCATTGCGGGCCAGCAGAACGTCGTTTACCCCGTCACCGATCATCACGGTTTTTTCCTTCGTGACCGGGTAACGTTCCAAAATCATTTCGACCAGCATCGGGTCCGGCTTGATGAAGGGCGTTGAATCCGCGGCGACGATTTCTTCAAAAAAGTCCTGAATTCCCAGGGCGGTCACCATTTTTTCCGTAAACAGAAACCGTTTGTTCGTCAGGATGATCTTTCGTTTTCCCCGGAAATGTTCAAGGAGATCATGAACGCCAGGGTACAATGCGGCATGATCCAGCATGTGCATTTCGTAGTGATGGGAAAAGATTTCCAGCGCCTTTTCCCGATGAGCCCTCCCCTCTTCGCCGGTTGCGCGCTCGATGAGTTTTACGATACCGTCCCCGATAAAGGTCAGGATCCGCTTTTTCTCCAGGATGGGCAGGTTCAGGCACTGAAGCGTGTAATTCACCGAATTAGCGATGTCTTCCCCGGAGGTGACCAGGGTTCCATCGAAATCAAACATCATCAATTCAACAGAAACGGGCATTTTGAATCCTTTTCGCTTTCCTTAATAATCAACTTATATTACAATCATTCGCAACAAGAAACCAAAAGTTATTAATTTTACTAAATATATGACGAGCATGGGCAGAATGGAAACATTCGCGATCATCGGTCTCGGGAAAGTCGGATCTTCCATCGGCTGTCTCCTGAAGCAGGCCGGGTATAACATTGTCGCCGTTGTAGATCAATCGGAAGAAACCCTCCGTAAAAACATCGTCTACACCGGAGGAAAACCTTTTTCAAATCCATCCGAGATCGATGTCGATGCCGCTTGTTTTATCATCACCACCGGTGACGACCAGATCCAGAAGGCCTGCGAAGAACTCTCCCCGCGTCTCAAAGCAGACTCCGTCGTCATTCATATGAGCGGCGCCGGCGGTCTCGACCTGCTCCAGCCAGCCAGGCGCGCCGGCGCAAAAACAGGAAGCATCCATCCGCTTCAAACCTTTTCGGACATCGAAACGGCAATCGGGAGTTTAGCCGGAACGGTCTATGGAATCACCGTCGACCCCGATTTGGAAAATTGGGCGAATCGCCTGGTCCGCGCTATCGGGGGCGTCCCCTTTTTCGTCGACAACCGGGACAGGGCACTGTATCACGCGGCGGCCTGCATTGTCTCCAATTACTTTGTCAGCCTGATGTACATGGCCGAGGAAATCTACCGGATCCTGGGACTGGATGCGAAGGAAGCACGCCGGGCTTTCTGGCCCCTTTTGATGGGGACCCTGCATAATATCGAGCAAAAGGGGAGTGTCCCCTCCTTGACCGGTCCCATTGCCAGGGGGGACCTGGGAACCCTGGAAAAACACCTGGAAGCCATCCGGGCCCAGATGCCTTCCCTTCTTTCCGTTTACGGGGAATTGGGCAAAATTACGGCGGATGTTGCCTTGAAAAAGAACAGCCTCTCGGCAGAACAAGTCGCTGCAATCAAGTCCTTGTTATCGAAAGGAGCCCGGCCATGAGCACACAGGGAAAACTGAATAAAATCAGCGTCTCGACGATCAGAACCATGAAGCGGAACCACGAAAAGATTGCCATGCTGACGGCTTACGACTATCCCACGGCGTTACTGCTCGATCAGTGCGGCGTGGAAATGATCCTGGTCGGGGATTCCCTGGGGATGGTGGTCCTCGGATATGACAGCACCCTTCCGGTCACCATGGAGGACATGATCCATCATACAAAAGCCGTATCCCGGGCTGTCTCCTGTTCCATGGTCATCGGCGACATGCCGTTTCTCTCCTACCAGTGTTCCGTCGACCAGGCGGTTTCGAACGCGGGGCGATTTTTGCAGGAAGCGGGGGCGCACGGTGTCAAACTGGAAGGGGGAAGAGAATATGCGGAAGTGGTGCGCCGGATCAGCATGGCGGGGATTCCCGTCGTGGCCCACCTGGGCCTGACGCCGCAATTTGTCCACCAGCTGGGCGGCTATAAGGTGCAGGGAAAGGAACAGGCCGCCGCCGCAAGAATGATCGAAGACGCCAGGATTCTGGAGGAGGCCGGGGCGTTCGCCGTGGTACTGGAGTGTATTCCCGCGCCCTTGGCGAAAAACATCACCGAAACCCTTTCCATACCGACCATTGGTATCGGAGCCGGTCCCCACTGCGACGGCCAGGTCCTGGTCATTCACGATCTGCTGGGCCTGTACGAGCGGTTCACACCCAAGTTCGTCAAAAAATACAGCACGTTGAACAACAATATCAGGGAATCCGTCAGGCAGTACATGAAGGAAGTGAAGGAGGGGTCCTTCCCCGACAAGGACCACTCCTTCACTTGATTGCCTAAGAGCTGTAAACGACGATGTTGGCCTTTTCCTTCAGTTTTTTCATGAGGGTTTGGTAGGCCTGTTCCTGTTTCTGCATCCTGAGGTAGGCGGAGATCTTTCCCTTGATCTCCTCGTTGAACGCCATCGTCTTGGGCCCTTCATGCTTTAGGACCTGGATGATGTGATAGCCGTACTGCGTTTTTATAACGGGCCCGATTTCCTTTTCCTTCTGGGAAAAAGCCGCATCGTCAAAGGCTTTGACCATCTGCCCCTTGACGAAGACACCCAGATCGCCCCCCGCCTGGGAGCTGGGGCAGTCGGAATTCTTCTCGGCCATCTGGGCAAAATCGGCGCCTGCCAGCAGTTCCTTCCGGATCGATTCGGCTTTTGCCTTCTTTTCCGCCAGCGTCTTTTCGTCATCCTCCGGGTTCGTCTTGATCAGGATGTGCCGGGCATGGGCCGACTCCGGCATGACGAACTTTTCCTTGTTCTTCCTGTAGAAATCGTTGATTTCCTTATCCGTCACTTTCGGATTGGCGGGAACGGCGGACTTGACATACTTTTCAATTCTCACGCCCAGGCGGATTTCTTCCTTCGCCTGTTCCCTGGTCAGCTTGTTCTTCTTCAGGAATTCGTCGTACGTCACCTTGGGCGGCAAGGATTCCTTCAATTTGTTGATCGCGTCGGTCACTTCCTTTTCCGATGCCGATATGTTCAGTTTATTGACTTCGTTGGCAAACAGGGTGCGCATGATGAAGTTGTCGATGATCTTGGTTTTCACTTCGTTCCGGACTTCATTCAATTTATCGGCCGGGACCTGTGACTTGAGCATGTCCATCTTGGCGTTAAGGTCCCGCTCCAGCATGGTTTTCGTCAATTTCACCCCGTCGACGACGACCACGGCATCCGCCATTTCGGGAGGAATCGGGATTTCGGCGGTTGCCGGCGCCTGGGGCGTCACAGCCGAAGTTCCTTTATCCGTGCCCGTTTTGGCCTGATTTGAATCACATGCGGTGAAAAAAATCAGCCCCAGGATCAAGAAAATACAAAAAATAAAATCGTGTCGCTTTCTCGTGCTGTGCATCCCGATACTCCTTGCCGTTTTGAAGTTGCGCATCAACCCCCCGGACTCCCCCCGGCCATGACATCCAAGTGTTAATACTTTATGCACTTTATCCGTTTTCCGTCTCCGGCGTCAAGTGGTTATATCGATCCGCCCCGGCTCGTACAGCATCTTTTCGAGCTCCCTGAGGCAGGTCAATATTTCCACCGCCGATTCGCCGCTTTCGAAACGCCCCTCCGGTATCTCCGTTCCAAGCATGGCACTCACGCGCCGGACCGCCTCAACCATGGATATTTTCGGATACTTTTTTTCTGTCAGAAAATGAATGAGTCTCAGGGTTTTCAACCCGTCGAACCAGGTATGCAATTGCGCCGACAGGTTCTTCCTCAGGGGAAAATTCCGTTTCAAACGATTCCACGCATGAGGGAAATGGATCTCGTTTAAAAAGGATTTCAGGAACGGATCAATATTTCCGGCCGCCGAAAGAAGTTCATCCCCCCCGAGATGCAGCTGCCCTTCCATCAAAGCCAGCCAATCCCTCAGGACGACGAAGGTATCCGGGTCGTAGAAGTGATTTTCACTTTTCTCATCCTGTAATAGACGTTCCACCTGGTTGCCCGTGCCGAAAGGCGTCCGCAGGGAAATCCGCGGCGAAGGGAATACGGTTGTCCCGCAAATAACGCCGACCGGACTGATTTTCGTCAGCTTGTTCAAAAAGTAGAAATCTTCACCGGCCAGTCTTTTCGGCATGCCCCTCACCATGGCGTATCCCCTGGCGGAACTGACGATCGTCGAACCGATCGTATGGAAAGCATAGGGGGAACGTGCGTACCGCAAGCCGATCAGGTAGTATCGCAGGAACGATTCGTAGCAGGCGATCGCGTCTGCAACCGGCGCATCCGGGCTGGATCGGTGCGCATAGGACACCACGGCGGCCAGCGCCTTTTTCCTCCGGAAATAATTTCTTATCTCATGGAGATAGGAAGGCTCGACGAGGGTGTCCGCATCCAGGCTCAACAGAAGGCCCGTCCTTGCGCCCTTGTCGTCCAGTACGGCCAAGCTCAGATCCATCCCGATTTTCCGTGCCAGGCCCACGCCGCCTTCGACGGGCAATTCCAGTCCCCGGGAAGAGGCATCCACGCAGCCCAGGCGTATTTCGCTCCGGAGAATCCTCTCGATCCGTGCCGCATCCTCCGGTTCCACGTCATGGCAGCCCTCCTTCCGCATGAGAGATCGGAGGACCGACAGTGTTTTCCCGTTGTTGACGACCTCCTCTTCCCCGGCATGCGGGAGAACGCGGTTATTGACCACACAGACCACCAGGGTTCTGGCCAATTCAAGCGGCGAATTCAGGGAAAGGCTGTATAAGGTTTCTAAAATGGTGGGATATTCGGCCAGGGCTGGAATCACCACGGCATTCCGGATGCCTCGGAGAGAAGCCGCCTCCAGTTTCCAGGGCCCCTTCTCGGCATACCGGTCCAGGTATTTTTCCACGTGGTTTTTCATTATCTAAAGTAACGTATGAATATATTCTTTCATCTCTTCGTAATCATGCCCGTTTATCCAATGGATATCCACGCCTTTACGCTCCATCCTCCGAAACCAGGTGTCCTGGCGCTTGGCGAACTGGTGTATCCGTGTCTCCAGGGTTTTGAACATCTCTTCCTCGGTCAATATCCCCCGGAGGAACAGGGAGATATAGCGGTACTCCAAACCGAAGGCGTCGAGACGCTCCCAGGAAAGCCCTTCTTCTTTCAGCCGCCGGACCTCGCCGATCAAGCCGGCATCGATCCGGTCCCGAAGGCGCCTGGTAATCCGCCGCCTCAGTTCGGACCGTTCCCATCGTACACCGATCACGATGGGCGAAATCTCGGGATACGCCACCAGGTCGCTGGCGTCGGATGCATCGCGGGCATGGCTCAGAATCTCAATCGCCCGGACCAGCCGAGACCGGTCGGTCATGTCCGTTTTATTATGGGGAGCGTTTCCGGCAAACGACAAATAAAGCCCGCGCAAGGCATCCATGTCCAGAACGGCAAGGCGCTCCCGAAGCTGCCTGTCCTCGCCGACTTTCCTCAGGCGGTAATTCAAAACGACCGATTCCAAGTATAATCCGGTGCCTCCAACCAGAATAGGCCATTTCTTCCTTCCCGTAATATCGAGGAAACTCTGAACGAAGAGGCGCTGAAATTCAAACAGGTTAAATTCCTCCACGGGATCGATGACATTGATCAGATGGTAGGGAATAGCCCTGTTTTCCATCTCATATTCGGATAAATCCTTTCCCGTTCCGAGGTCCATGCCCCTGTAAACCTGGCGCGAATCGGCGGAAATGATTTCACCGTCGAACTCACGGGCCAGCCGAACGGCCAGGGATGTTTTCCCCGATGCGGTCGGCCCAAGAATGACAATCAGATTCTTTTCCATGATCGATAAACCGCGGATAGCGGGATTCTTCATTTAAAATAAAAATATGCTTCAATACCCTGCCGTATTGAAGCATATTCCGATTCGTTATGAATAATTTTACAATTTCTGCACGTTTACAGCACTGGGTCCCTTGTTTCCCTGTTCGATATCGAAGCTGATGCGCTGCCCTTCATGCAGCGTTCGGAAACCCGAACCCTGGATGGCGCTGTAATGAACGAATACATCGCCCCCTTCGTCATTTTCGATAAAACCGAACCCCTTCTTCTCATTGAACCATTTTACCTTTCCTTCTGCCAAAACCCTTTCCCCCTTTCCTTTAAAGATGGTCGACTTTAAAACAAAAAAACCACACCACCTCATACCGGTTTTGAGATGGTTGTGGCCCCCAACTGCCTGACGATTCTCTTGCACTTAAAACGGATACTCAAGAATATTCCCAATACCACCATTTCTATGTCCAATTTTGTAGCATCGGGAAAAACAGATTGCAATACTTTTTTACAGGGAAAAGCCTTCTTCCTGCAGGATTTTCATCAATCTACCCTCTTTTCCCGCAAAAAAATGATCCGCCCCCGAGATCAACATGATTTTCGAGCGCACCGTATCAGCAAAAGACACGATATCTTCCACCCGGCAAAAGGGGTCGCGGTCGCCGCAGACGACCAGATCGACATGCCCTGCGATGTTTTCTCCCGGAAAGCGGTCCACACTGACCGGCGGCGCCACCAGGATCACCCGGTCCACGGGCGGCCCCGCCCGGAGATAATTTGCCGTCACCCAGGCTCCAAAGGAATAACCGGCCAGGGAAACGGTTTTAACCCCAGCCGCCATGAGGAAGGATATGGCATTGTCCAGGTCATCCTGCTCCCCGGCTCCTTCATCGAAATCCCCCTCGCTCCGCCCGGCGCCTCGAAAATTGAATCGCAGGGTTGAAAAACCGTTTTCATAAAATGCCCGGACAAGGCACTCGACCACGTTGTTATGCATGGTTCCGCCCATTACCGGATTGGGATGAGAGACGACGGCGCCTTTTTCCGATCCCGCATCGGCGAACAGGCCCTCCAATGTCAGGTCTCCGCTTTGGAAAAAAATCCGCTTCTCATTCAACATCGATCGATCCCTTTCGTTTCAATGGATTCCGAAGTGACAGGCGACGGCATGATCGTCCGCTACCCGGAGCAATTCGGGTGATTCCGCCAGGCAGCGATCCCCCGCGATGGGGCATCGCGGATAAAACCGGCATGCCTCCGGCTGCACCATGTCCTTCGATTCACCCGGTCCGCCGGTCGCCTTCCTCCCTTTTTCCGCATGGGTCTCGAGGATCGCGGAAAGCAGGAGCCGGGTGTACGGATGACGGGGGTCGCCGAAAATCGCTTCGTTTGTTCCCGATTCGACGATCCGGCCCAGGTACATCACGACAACGCGATCGCTCATGTGCCGGATCACTCCCAGGTTATGGCTGATGAACAGATAAGTCAGGTGGAGTTGATCCTGCAAATCCTTCAGGAGGTTCAATATCTGTGCCTGGATGGAGACATCCAGGGCGGAAACCGGTTCGTCCGCGATGACGAGGGAGGGTTCCACGGATATGGCACGGGCGATGCCGATCCGTTGCCTCTGGCCGCCGCTGAATTCATGGGGATATCGATCGGCCTGGTCGCGGCTTAACCCGACCCGTGCCAGCAGGCGGGCTACATGTTCGTCTATTTCCTTTTTCCCGAGACCTTTCCGGCGGATCAAGAACGGCTCTCCGATGGTCTTGCCCGCCGTTCTCCGAGGGTTCAGGGAAGCATAAGGATCCTGGAAAATGATCTGCACCTTGTTCCTGAACGCCCTCCAGGCCCCCCGCGAATAACCGGCGATGTTTTCGCCTTCAAACAGGATTTCTCCCGCCGTCGGCTTTTCCAGTCCCATGATGAGTTTCGCCAGGGTCGACTTTCCGCATCCGCTCTCTCCAACCAGCCCCAGGGTTTCACCCGACCTGATTTTCATGGAGACATCATCGACCGCCCTGATCAACCCCTCCTGTTTCCAATACTGGAGACTCCGGGTGCGAAAATATTTTTTCAATCCCCTGATTTCCAGGAGGATGTTCCCATTTTCCATTACGCCCATTTCCAGCAGCGGACATGATGGCCCGCCCTCTTTTCGATCAATTCCGGTTCGCGCTCACGGCAGACGGGCATCACGTAACCGCAGCGGTCCTGGAAAGCACATCCCTCAATCGAGGCCGTCATGTCCGGCACCATGCCGGGAATCATCCGCAGGCGCTTTTTCCGGTCCCATTCTTTTGTGATGACCGGGACCGCCTCGATCAGGCCGAGGGAATACGGGTGCAGGGGCGAGTTGAAAAAAGAGCCGACCGGCGCCTGTTCCACAACCTTTCCCGCATACATGATGGCGACGTTCTGGGCGAAATGGGCAATCACGCCCAAATCGTGGGTGATGAACAAAATGGAGGTGTTGATCCGTTTTTTCAGATCTTCCATCAATTCGAGGATCTGCGCCTGTACCGTCACGTCGAGGGCCGTCGTCGGCTCGTCGGCGATCATCAGGCGGGGCTTGCATGCAAGGGCCATGGCGATCATGATTCTCTGCCGCATTCCGCCGCTCATCTGGTGGGGATAATCCCGGGCCCGTTTTTCCGGATGATCGATTCCAACCATGTCGAGCATCTCGACCGCATATTCCAGGGCTTCTTTGCCGTTTTTTCCCTCGTGGAGCCGGACGATCTCTGCAATCTGCGCCCCCACCGTAACGACGGGGTTCAGGGAGGTCATCGGCTCCTGAAAAATCATGGAGATCCTCTTTCCCCGGACTTTGCGCATCTCTTCCCGGTTCAGCATAAGCAGGTCGACTCCGTCGAAAAAGATTTCACCCGAAACGATCTCGCCGGGGGGAATCGGGATGAGGCGCATCACGGACAGGGCCAGAACCGTCTTCCCGCAACCCGATTCGCCCACAACACCCAGCGTCGTCCCTTCCGGAATTCCCAGGCTCACGCCGTCCACGGCACGCACATCGCCTTTCTCCGTGTGGAAACAGGTTTTCAGGTCTTGGATATCCAGGACGATTCTGCCGCCGCTCATTACTCCATTCTCTCCCAGCTTTTCAGCATCTGGATCAACAGGCGGACACCGACACCCGAAGCGCCTTTCGGGATGTAAGGCCGATCCTTTTTAACCCAGGCGGGACCGGCAATATCGAGATGAGCCCAGGGGTAATCCCCGGCGAACTTGCTGAGAAAGGCCCCTGCCGTAATGGTTCCCGCCGGCCTTCCCCCGACGTTTTTCAGGTCCGCGATATCGCTCTTGATGGCTTCGTAATACTCGGTCCAAAGCGGCAGTTCCCAGAGTTTTTCCCCGGTGGCCTCAGAGGCGGTCTTCAACCTCTGCTTCAGCTTTTCGTCCGTACCCATCATGCCGATTACGGATTCTCCCAATGCCACAATGCAGGCCCCCGTCAGCGTGGCCACATCGATCATCGCCGCCGGCTTGTAACTCTGCGCGTAATAGAGCGCATCCGCCAGGATCAGGCGCCCCTCGGCATCCGTTGAAATCACTTCCACCGTCAAGCCCGAAAGGGTCTTCAAAATATCTCCGGGTTTATAGGCCTGACCGCCGGGCATATTCTCCGTCGCCGGAATCAATCCGACAATGTGCAGGGGCAGCTTGAGGTCCGCCGCCGCCATGACGGTCCCCATCACCGCCGCGCCCCCTGCCATATCCGTCTTCATTTCCTCCATGTTTTCCGCGGGCTTGAGGGAAATACCGCCGCTGTCGAAAGTCAGCCCCTTGCCGATCAAGACGATGGGCGGCTCTTTTCCCCTGATTCCCCGGTATTCCATGATAATGAACCGGGCCTCCTCCCGGCTTCCCCGGGTCACTCCCAAAAGAGCGTTCATACCCAGCTCTTTCATCTTGTTCTCGTCCAGAATATCGACGCGGATGCTCTTCCGTTTCGTTGCGATATCGAGGGCTTCGCTTGCCATGTCGCGCGGCGTCAGTTCATTGGACGGCATGGAAACGAGGTTCCGGGCAAACAAAACGGCCTCGGCGACGATCGCCGCCTCTTTCGCCGCCTTCCCTACCTCTTCCAGAAACCTCTTCTTGCCACACCAGATCTGCAGCTCTTCAATCTCGTGGATGTCTTCTCTTTTCTCCGTCTTAAACGGCGTAAACTGGTAAAGCCCCAGTTCAATCCCTTCCACGGCCGCTGCGGCGACGACCTCCGCCTCCGCACCCGAACCGCACCATTCCGGCGAAACGGCTATAGAACGCAGTTTCAGCGATCTCGCCCTGCCTGCGGCCAGGGCGAATGCCCCCCTGACTCTTTCAAGATCGGCTTCTTTTTTCTTCCCCAGGCCGACAAGAATGATTCTTCCGATGGCGGAAGATTCCGGCAGGTAGATCACGTGAATTTCTTTGTCTTTCCCTTTCACGTCCCCCCCGTCGATCATCCGCCGGATCAGCATCCTGGACGATTCACCGAGTGACGCCCATACCGCATCGGACAACAAATCGTCTTCAAAACAGAAAAGAACGGCCGCATCGGCGCGGCTTTCCACGATTTTCCCTTGCTCAATCAATATTTTCATACGAATTCTCTCTTAACAGGATATTTATTCCCCGGTTTTAAACTTTGACTGAATCTGTAAAAAGTCGAAAAGACATCTGTTTTGTCATTCCCGGCAAGCGCAGCGCAACCCGGAATCCAGCATTTCCATTCAGTTATGAATGCCGGATCGAAAGACCGTGTCGCAATGACATTCCGAGGCGTCAGCCGAAGAATCTCTTCCTCTTATTACCACTTATTACCACGGCAATTGAATCACTCAATTCCCGTCATTCCGTCAAAAGACGGGATCCGGAATGAATTTGACTGGATGCCGGATCGAGAGGCTGTGTCGTAATGTCATTCTGAGCCGTCAGGCGAAGAATCTCGTTTCTCAACATCCTGTTATGATTCGATTCTTCGCGGAGTTGATCCTGGAGCGAAGCGAAGGACTCAGAATGACCATAATGATCGACTTTTCACGACGGTCCACACTGTTCGATCCAAAGCATTCATACCACAACACGGAATGATTTGAAAATCCGATATTTTGATGCAAATTTTACGGTGCATATCCGAAGGCTTTCTGGTATAAATATGCCTAATATTAACGGATACATATTGAAATTTAAAAGCGTTCATCAAGGCTCCCGCTCACAAGACGAAATGCACCCGAAAAGTTCTTTTTTTGTCATTCCGAGAAGCGACGTCGATGAAGAATCCATCGCAATATCAAGTTCTTCGCGATTTTATCTCGTAACCAGTCCAAGGTGTAAGACCATCGGTTTTCAAATTCGATAAGAAAGAGGTTTAACATGCACGAATCGCACTGCACCGTCTCGAATGAAAATTTGCCCCCCATCTCACCCAAAACTCCGGAAGAAACACAGTTGGATTTCGGTTTTCTGGCCGACCTGGCTTTGAAGACCGTCTACGCCGATGCCAACTGCACGACGACCCGGGCAGCCGAAAAAATGTGCCTGCCGGAGCCGATAACGGAATCTTTGCTCCAGCACCTCTACCATGAAAAACTGATCGAAATCCGTGGACAGAACGGCTTTCACAACCATCGTTACGCCATACTCGACCGGGGTTGGCAGCGAGCCAACCGGCTCTTGGAAATCAACGGCTACATCGGCCCCACCCCGGTTTCCCTGCAAGCCTACAGCAACATGGTTTCGCAGCAGAACAAAACCCGTAAGCCGGTATCGCCGGAGCTGATAGAGAACGCCCTGTCGGGACTTGTTCTGCCCGAGTTGACCAGGCAGACCGTCGGCCTGGCGGTCCATTCACGGCGCAGCCTTTTCATGTTCGGCGAGTCCGGAAACGGCAAGACCTCGATCGCCGTATCGCTCCACTCCGCACAGCCCGGAGAGATCTGGATCCCCTATGCCATCGAGGTGGACAACCAGATCATCAAGGTTTACGACCAGCACAACCATTCACAGACCGAAACCGGCAACGGCAACAACGGATATGACAAGCGCTGGGTGAAAATCAAGCGCCCCCTGGTCATTGTCGGCGGAGAAATGACGATCGAGACCATGGACCTGGTCTACAGCCGCATGGTCGGGTATTACGAGGCACCCTTCCAGGTGAAGGCCAACGGGGGTACCCTGGTCATCGACGACTTCGGCCGCCAGCGGGTCGATCCCGCCGATCTTTTGAATCGCTGGATCATTCCCCTGGAACGGGGTGTAGATTACCTGACCCTGCATACGGGAAAAAAGATCGAGGTCCCGTTCGAGCCGCTTCTCATCTTCGCCACGAATCTGAATCTGAACGGCCTTGTAGACGATGCGTTTCTGCGCCGGATGGGGTATCGCCTTTATATAGCCCCCCCCACTCCTGACCAGTATAAATCCATTTTTCAGGAGGTTGCCGCGGCGCATGGGCTCGATGGTCACGACCCGAACCTGGTTGAGTTCCTTCTGAAGCGCTACGCAGAAGAGAAGCGCCCCCTGAGATGTTCCGAGCCCCGCGATCTCGTCCACCGTCTGCTGGATATCTGCCGTTACCTGGATCAGCCCCCCGTTCTGTCCAGGGATATGCTTGAATTGGCCTGGATCAATTACTTCGGAAAAGATCGGGCATAAAAGTTCTAATCCTGTAAGGGAAACAGGCTCATAAAAGCATCGGACATCCGATAGGCCGCCATTGACAACTTCAATCTGCGTCTCTAACAAGAAGGAGGAAAGGAATATGGTCGAATACGGGGTGCTGGTATCCAAGTCTTCGGAGATTTTTTCCAATTTTTACTGGCAGATGCGAAATATCTGGAATGACATGCCCTGGGAAATGGCGGTTCTGATCGTATTCGGGATCTTTATCATTGTCTATTTTCTGCTGCGGAACCGCTAGCTTCCTCGGACTTTTCTGTTTTCAGACATCGAACCTGACTGTCCCGCACTTGTTAAATATAAAAATTAGGATCTTCCCGGAGGTGTTTGTGGCTTTTCCAAAAAATATTTTTTATGACTGGTTTGGTCTTAACGAAAACATATTCCTTTTACTCAACCACTTCCATACACCTTTGCTTGATCAGTTCATGCTTTTCGTCACATGTCTTGGCCATCCTAGTTTATTCCCTTTTTATATTACATTCGCTCTTCTACTATCATGGTACAAACCCGCAATAATATCTTGGCAGAACATCACCGTTTTTGCCGTCAGCTATGTTTTAACATCCGCACTGCTCGTTCCGATTCTAAAGAGCACACTAAATTTGCCACGCCCCTGGGTTGTTCTTGGAGAACAGTCTGTCATCATTTTGGGGTACCCGGATACAACGCAGGCTTTTCCTTCAGGTCATGCGGCCTTTGCAGTCCTCACGGCAGCTTCACTGGCCCACGGTATTCCATGGGTTTGGAAAATTACACTGGCGATATTTGCCTTGTTTGTCTGTGTATCGCGTATCTTTGTAGGTGCACATTTCCCCGCCGATGTGCTAGGCGGGGCGCTGATTTCGCTCCTGACCGTGTTCGTTGTAAGATGCCTGATTCAGAAATTTTTAAAGTTCAAACAGATGATTTGATGACGCTGCCATACAACTTGTCGAGTTATTGTTTAATAATTTCTTAATTATCTAACATGTACAAAAAATTACACGCAATGGCTTTCACAAAAAATGTAGATTTACAATCGATACTTTTAATTTTTTTGATTTATTGCATTACTACGCTTTCAACATTGATCGGAGCCACTTTGGCGAATTCTCCATTCATTTTTTGGTTTCAGGACACACCCTATCTCCTTCTTGGTATACTTTTGTTCATTTTATTTCTTGGATTGTTTTGGGATGGTTTCTTGATTTCTATCGGGCTGATATCTGAAATTTGGCAGCGCTGGAAACCATATCGTAAAGTCCCTTTTGTAACAATCGGATCACTAAGGGAAATTCGATTCTTCACATGCGGTTTTCCTTCATTAATTATCATCTTAGCAACATCGTTCATTGTGCTTGGCACATCCAATATTACACTCTTAAGCCTAAAATTGTTAGATGGAATCACAAAATGGCGCGATCCATTTTTTTGGAGAATTGAAGGTCCGATTTTTTGCTGGATAACCCGCTTCTCTATCAATGCAACGCCTTGGGATTATCTTTATCATAGTGGATGGTTCATCGAACTGTTTGCACTATTCCTTCTTATCGTAATTAGCCGAGGCTCGATTATTATTGTACAATTCTGCATTTCTTTCATCTTGCTTTTTTATATCGGAAGATTCATCGGCCTTCTCAATCCAGTGATGGGGCCTGCTTTTTTTTGCCCCGATCTTTTTGGCTATCTCGATGGTACAATCACGAAAACTGCCATGGATAACGTGGCAAGCATTATTTCAAATGGAGTAGACCAAGCAGTTTCAAAGGGTGGAATACTGCTGGGAGGAATTTCCGCAATGCCAAGTCTTCATGTCGCTATGGTTGCTCTCACGTCATACTGGCTGGCAGTTACACAGAGATGGACTCTTGTTTTAACAGTGCCTTGGGTATTGCTTGTTTGGGCATCAACCGTTCTTTTGGGTTGGCACTACATACTAGATGGTTTGGGCGGGATTATCCTCAGTACAGTATGTATATGGCTAAATAAACAACTTTTCCGTCTACCAAAACTTTTTATATAGTTCAGTACTCGACCAACTTAACATCAAAATGCATACACTGAACCAATCTGATTTTTTTACTAGAAGGAATTTCACTCTTGTTTTGTTTTTTTTAACTGCATTATTGATATTTTCAATGCGCCCCATCGACGATTGTGACATTCTAACTCAAATAAACCTTGGATATTTGGGGTTTGAGAAATTTGTAAAGAGTGAACCATTGATCTATTGGAAGAGTGATCAAGTGATTCCCAATCCCGGATGGCTTGCCCAATTGACTTTTGCTACAGTGGATAAAATGGGTGGTCTTTCATTGGTAAGATTTGTATACGCCGCTTTATTAGCTTCATGTTTCACGCTCATGTTGATCGTGACACTTCGCTCGATTCATAAAAATTATTCCGTTGTCAGTTATTTCTTCGGAGGTTTTTTCGGCGTCCTAATCATCTTATCTAATTCAAGTGCCAGGCCTCAGGGATTTTCTCTTTTTTGTTGTGCTTTGCTGTTTTGTCTTCATTATTCAAACATTTCATACAGCCGCAAACTGATACTTCTGACTTTGATTGGTCTCGCATGGCAGAATTTTCATCCATCGCTTCCCGTCGGGATCCTTATTTATGGAATATTATCATTACAAGATTTTAAGAAGGAAAGGTTGCGTTTCTGGCTTTTGAGGTTGTTCCCTAATCTTGCAATTCTTACGGCATGTTGCTTTTTAACACCCGAAGGCTTTAGCTTATTAAAGGTTTCTTATGAAGCCCAGTCCATATCAAGGCTTCTGGGGATTTCCGAGTGGCTTCCTGCTTGGTCACGAGCCGTAATGCCGGCACTCATGCCATTTTATTTTTTTCTCTTCTTGGGAAGTATTTTTATTTTACTGAAAAATAAATCATTCAAGATAGTTGAATATGATTTGTTTGTCGTATTTTCTGCATTAACTTTATATACGGCACGTTTTTCTTTTTATTTGGGACTAATGGCCGTACCTTTTTTTGTGAAGATGCTCGAACAAATCAGACCCAATAACTTTTTCGAATGGTACCCAAACGAATCAATAAAAAAAAGTTATTTCATAAGAATCGTATTGATACTCGCTGCAATATTCTTCTGCATGACATCGTTCCAAAATCCACTGTCATCATTTTACCCACGAAAAGCCATTGCAGCACTGAAAAATTATCCGGACGTGGAACGGATCTTCAATTATCGGGAATATGCAGGAGCATTAAACTACTGGGGCGATAAAAAATGGAAATTGTTCATTGATGGCAGGCTGTATTTATACCCTCCTCCGATATGGGATATCTATCAAGGTATCGCTCTGGGGGACAAGGATTCACTGGAAAAATTGTTTACAGATTACAGAGCTGACGCTCTTTTTTTACGTAAATCTTATTTTTCCGGTTTTTTGCGTGCCATTGAAGAAAATAATTTATATAAAAATCAGTGGAGAAAAATTTACGAGGATAGTGAGACGGTTATTTTTGTAAGCAACAATTTGAATGTAAAGCGTGCCGGTTTCAAAAACGGGCTATCGTTATTCTCGATATATACAGGCCCGTAATAGGCGGCGATATTTTATCGTCAAACCTAGTCTCGGTTGAAAGAGTTGCTTTCATTATTAAACAGGGCTATTCCAAAAAAGAATGACTCCTTATCAAGTTTGGTCGGAATGAAATTCAAGACATTTTTTTCTTACAGCACCTCAGTGTTCTTATCTGTTTGGCTCCTCCTTTTTATTGCCGGCAGAAGCAGGCTTTTTCGTGACCCCGGTACATTCTTTCACACCGCTATGGGAGAGAAAATCGTGAATACGGGTCAATTTCCGTACACGGATATTTTTACCTTCACACATTACGGCGATACATGGATTGCCAAGCAGTGGCTAGGTGAATACATCATGGGTCTTGTCCACAACTCGTTAGGGCTGGACGGACTCTTTGTTCTGACTGTGTCTCTTATTTCACTTCTCTATGCCCTTCTTGCTTTGCGAATCGACCGTTCCGGTATGAATCTCATGCTCGGGGCTCTCATTTTGGCCTTCTCCCTGGCCGCCGCCAGTCATAACCTTCATGTCCGGCCTCATCTCTTCACAATGCTTTTTCTGGCGGTCATGTTCGCAAAGCTGTGCGACATTGACATGAAAAGGGCAAGCTATGGAAGCCTGTTCTGGTTGGTACCGTTTTTTCTAATCTGGGTCAATATCCACGGCGGCGCATTGGGGGGACTGTGCACCCTTCTCATTACGGTAACAGGTTGGACTTTTGCCCGGCGGTTTGGCTTCAACAGCCCAATCCAAAATTTCAAATGGATTTACGCATTGTGGATCATCACTTTTCTCTGTTTCTCGACATTTTTTTTAAACCCGTATTTCCAAGCCCTTCCCCTATCCTGGCTTGAAATCATGGGGTCCAAGGCGACTGCTGAGCTTATAGAAGAACATGCCTCCATTTTAAATCTCCTCCGCCACGGCGATCCCACGTCATTTTTAACCGTAGCGATCGTTTTTTGCTTAGGTTTATTCTATTTTGTCTTGCTGGCCGGAGCCGATGTGAAAGAAAGAAGGATAACCTGGTATATCCCCCTGATCTGGCTCCTTCTTTCCTTTTCCAGAATCAGGCATGCCCCTCTTTTCGCAGTGGTGGCAGTCATTGCCATCGCGGAAATCTTTCCTTATTGCCGTTGGGTCACATCGCTTGGCAACAGGGGCCTGATAACTTTCCAGACCAGAAAGAAAGCCAGGGAAACGGAAAAACGATCCCGCTTACAATATGTTCTTCCTGCTGTAATCGTAGCGGTTGCTTTACTTGCCTGCCAGGGTTCGGGGAAGCTTTCCTCCACAGATCAGAAATGGGTGAAACTCGACCCGGCTCACTGGCCGATTGAAATCCTTCCTGAACTGAAAAGGATCGAAAAGGAAGTTCCCCAAGGAACTCCTATTTTTAATGATATGCTCTTTGGCGGTTTTCTTATCTACCACACACCCGGTTTCCGCGTTTTCGTCGATGACCGTTGCGAGCTCTACGAGGAGGGATTTTTATTACGTTATGTCAAAGCAAAAAAATCTGATTTCGACGCTTGGTCGACCCAATACCCGTTTCATATTGCTCTGCTTGAAATAAACTCAAGCTACCGAAAATATTTTGATGATGACCATAATTGGCTTGTTGTGAAACGTTGCCGCGCCGCTGTTCTTTATCGGAAAGTCACCCGCTGAAATCTAGGTGTCACGATTAAAACGAATTCTCCGGCACTAAACCAGACGAGGTGAATGTCACGAATACCGGAAATGACGTTTTTGGGCCGCCGTATATATAAGAAGCCAGTTAACAATAGACATTTTGTTTACCGCAAAGCCATTTGTCTCAATAATATTAACAAGACGCCTTTTGGTAAAATGGTTGATATGTCCACACCGAAATCTATGGTAGATGCTGCCGCGAATATAGCCCATGTATAAACAATTCAAGTTAAAAAGAATAAAAAATGGCCCCAAGAATAAATCATAAGGCACGGTGATAATGAACGTTCCATTATCCTTTAAAACCCTTTTTACCTCAACTAGTACTTCCTCGATGTTTGCAACGTGTTCCAATGTTTCAGACATGACTATGATATCGAAGCTGTTCGAGGGAAGATTGGTAAGAGCAAGATTCTTAGCAACATGATAATCAACAAGACGGTTGTTTTCGTAAGCTCTACGAATCATATTTTCGTTAATGTCAATTCCGGTTACAGGAAATCCATCCGTGTTCCATGAACAGCTTCCACATCCCAAATCGGCTATTTTCATGCCGGGCTGATAATAATCTGCGATAAACATTGCCAGTCTTCTAAATCTGGAGGAATGATACCAAGCTCGGAATTGACTGACTTTTTGAGCATCTATAAGTGTGTCATAGTAATTATCATCAATATCGGCATAGGCAACGTTGGCCAATTGAGCGGATGCGAAGTTTGAAATTCGCACAAATAAAGTACTGAACAAGGAAAGACATAGAATCGAAAGGATAACCGCTGAAACAAAGCCAAATTTGAGATAATCAAAAAAAAGCCCAAAAATGACAAGACTCCCGATGGTCACCATGCCATAGAGTGTCATTTGTAAATACAGGGAGGTCTTTATTCTTATTTCTTTGTTATCAAAAACAACATGGTAGTAAAGGTGATGGTAAAGCAGATTTAGCAAAGTGCCACAAAAAAAACAAAAGTAGGGGTTTAAAGAAAATAGTTTATAGAAAAAAATATTAACGGATAAATTTAATACTGAACCTGTAATACCTCCCAGCATGAATATTAAGGTGGTTGAATAGGGGATTCTTTTTTGCTGTTCCTTAGGCAATATCAAAGAATATCCCCCCAGTTTTGCTCTTTCTTTGTTCAATGCATTTTCTGATGACGTCCATTACGCGGTCAACCGTAATGGCGCTCATGCATCGATTGTTTTTGCAGGGAGAAAAACGATGGTTATGGACATTTACGCACGGACTGCAGGACAGATATGCTGACAGGCAATGATGGTTTCCGCCGATTGCCCCAAATAATCGGGGCGTTTCCGGGCCGAAAAGGACAATGTTGTGGATATCGGTAAGAGAAGCAAAATGCCCGGGGCCACTGTCATTTGTAACCAATATGTCTGCCATCGTATATAGGGTGAGCAATTCTCTCAACGTAGTCTCACCGGCAAGATTAAAAGCCCTGGAAGAAGCGATCTCTCTGCCGATCAAGCGTCCACTTTCTCTTTCTGATGCTGTGCCCGTAATAATCAGTGTGGCCGCCGGATAAGCATCGAGTATCCTCTTCGCGAGTTGCGCAAAGCGGTCTGTCGGCCATTTGCGCAGCGGCAGCATATCGCCTGCATTGGGATTCAACAGGATTACGGGACCTTGAAACGGCATGATTCCCTCGTTTTGTAAACGTGAAACCATTCTGATTTTTTCGTCTTCCCGAGGAATGAACGTTGGAGCAGAAACAGCGAGATCACAGGCCGGATATTTGGGAAGAGGTAAATCCTGCTGATCCATCTCAAGGGCCTTAACGAGCAGGAGATAAGTCTTTGCCGTATGGAGATAGGGATTGTATTGCAGGCGATGCGTCATGAGATCTCCCCTGTATGGACCTTCGCTGTTGAAACGATGAAGCCCGACCCTGCATGAAGCGCCTACGAGGTATGCCATGACGGCGGAGGCCCTTGAAAAAAATTCCATATCGATTGTGGCATCGATTCCAATTTTTCGCGTAAGCCGAATCATTTTCAATATGTCGATGAAAAAAACCAAAATATTGGCATGCCGGACAGCAAAAATATTTTCAGACGGAACGATATCCATCACATCGAGGATAGCCCTGTTCTCTTCAAAGACACAAAAAAAGACGTTCTGTCTTCCATAGCGCTCGATGGCTTCCTGCATCGCCGTGTATGCCAATACCGTCGCGCCTTGTTCAACAAGCTTGATAAAAAGAATTTTCCGAATGCGAGGGATGGGATGCTTACGCAGAGAAAACAGTTCCAGGAAATGACGGTGAATGGTCAGGATAAAGCAAAGCGGCTGTCCGATATACTTATCAATGATTCGAACGGTATCGGGATTCATGAACTGTAATAACGAATACGTGCTTAATTGAGCGATTCAGCACCCTTCATCATCGCCTCGGCTCTCAACATGTTTTCCCTGGCTTTTACATAGTATTTGGGATTCACTTCCATCGCTTTCTGAAAGGCTGCAATCGCTTCAGCATACTTCTCTTCCGCCAGGTAAATACAACCCAGATTGTTATAGGCCGATGCTTCGTCACCGGCCATTTTAAAGACTTTCAAGGCCTCATCGTAACGCCCCAGTTTACCCAGGGCAATACCCATGTTGGCGTAGATCCTGTTTTTCTTATCCTGCTTCAGGTCCGCAGCCGTCACATAGGCCTGAAGCGCTTTTTCATATTCTCCGGCCAAAGTATAGGACATGCCGAGATTGTTGAAAAGATCTCCCGATTTTGGATTGATGGCGATGGCTTTGTGGTAATAGCCGATTGCAACATCAAATTTTTGTTTTCTATCCGAAATAATCCCCAGAAATGAATAAGCCTGCCAGAGATCCTCCTTCAGCCTGAGCGCCCGGATGAATTGTTCCTGCGATTCCTCCAGATTCCCACGAGCCAGGGCAACCCTCCCCTTCCCCTCGTGAGCAAGGGCATAGTTGGCATCGTTCTTCAGGATTGCGTCGAACTCGGCGTCCGCCTCGTTCAGCATTCCCCTGGAAAGCAGAAGCAGACCCCGCTTGTAGAACACGGCGCTTCGCTTCGGATCCATCCCGATCGCCTTGTCATAGTACACGAACGCCATGTTGGGGTTTCCCTGGCGGATGTACTGATCCCCCAGCCGTTCCATCTCTGCGGCGTCGGGCTCTTTCAGTTTCTTTACCGCGTCGATTTCCGGATTCATCGCGGCGGCTTTCGCTTTCTGCAACTCCAGCATCTTACGGTAGCCGTCCCCCTGCAGGGGCCCCTGGTCCTTGTTCCACCAGGAACAACCCGAGAGGAACAGAAACGACAGAACCGTCATCGCAATGATCACACGGCCATATTTAATCTTCATTATGATCCTTTTTACCTTTTGACAATGTTCAATAATTTGAAAGATTTATAATGACCCCAAACGTAAATTCAGTTGCGGTAAATTGGATGGTGGGAAACCAGGTCTTTTCCGAGGACAACCTTCACTTTCACGTTCGGCCTCGCTGAACGCTTCATTTCCTCGATGACGGAAAGTTCCGGAATTTTCGCCGCAATCTGATCCGCCAAAGCACGGTAGTCTTTCTGGTAATAGATGCTGCCCCTGGCACGATTAAAATTCTTCTCGTTTGTGAGGCGGACAACTTTAAACCCGTTTCTTCTGAGATATTTTCCGATATCTCTGGCCATGTGCCTTTTCCCGTTACCGTTGGAAACCTCGATCCCGACATCACGGTAAGACGCCGCAACCAGAATCTCATTGATTTCACGGCCTTTCGTTTTTCCAGCAATTTCGTTGCGTGACGGAGTCTCGGCAATGCGGGCCAGGGCCTCCGACGCGGCAAGCCCCTTACGGGCGCCGGTCAGCATCGGGTTGAACTGGAGGGCCCGGTCATAGTGCTTCCTTGCCTCCTGGAACAGCCCTTTTTCATAGAGCTTATCGGCAACTCGAAATTGCTGGGCGGCCTTCGCCTCATCGATGACGGCAGGAGGTTGTATGGCGGCGGCCGAACCGGGTAAAATGTCTTTCCCGGTTTCCCCGTTCTCTTTTGTTTGAACCGGTTTCGTGTTTGCCGCATCCGCGATTTTCAACAGTTCCAGCGACGCCTGCAACCCTTTTTGCGCGTTGTCCGACGCGGGATTCAAGGCCAGGGCGGCACGATACTGTTCCACAGCCCGGTTGAACATCGCCTTGTCGTAATAAACGGCACCCATTTTCAGGTGCGCGTAACCCCGATCGCCGTTCCCTGCGGCTTCGAATTCCCGGAAAGCCGCATCGTATTGCCCTGCCACGGCATAGGCCAGGGCAAGGTTGTTCCGAATGCGGTTGTTCTTTTCGTTCAACGTGAGGGCTTTTCTGCAGGCGGCAATCGCCTCATCGTGCCTTTTCTGCAACAACAAGGAGTAGCAGAGGTTGTTCCACAGGTAATCCAGGTTGCCGTCCAGGGAAATCGCCCGCTCGAAGCTCGCAACGGCCTCGCGGTGCTCTCCCCTCTGGTCGTGGCAGATCCCTTTTCCATTGTAGGCCTTGACATGGGCCGGATCGATGGAGATCACCTTGTCGTATTCCGCGATCGCCTCGCCGTAGCGTCCCCGCTGCTGGTAATAGGAGGCCAGCAGGTAATGTGACTCCGCGTTTCCCGGCTTCTTCCGGATCTTGGCGACGAAATCGTTCACGGCCTTGTCGTCCATGACCACGCCCTGCTTCTTCGATTCCCAGAATTTCAGGCTGCTCCAGTTCACACTGGATGGGGAGCACGCCGCGACTGTCATCAGGACAAAAAACAGGAGCGTCCCCTGCAAGCCGATTTTTCGGTATCTCGTTGTCGCTTTCATCGCTTTTTCCTCGCCTTCAATTTACAAGATGTTTGCCGATTCTTCCTTATCCTGCCCCGAAGTGCGTCTGGATAATGACCCTGTAAATCCGGATCGCCCCGGGTCCGATAACCACGACGAACAGGGCCGGAAAGATGAAAACCAAAAGCGGGAACAGGAGCTTCACCGGCAGTTTCGTGGCGATCTCCTCGGCTCTCTGCCTCCGTTTTGTTCTCATCGTATCGGAGTGTACGCGCAGGGCCTGGGCGATGCTGGTTCCGAAGGTGTCCGTCTGGATCAAGAGCGTGACCAGGCTTTTTACGTCTTCCACACCCGTCCGCATACCCAGGTTCCGCATGGCATCCTTGCGGGAGCGTCCCGCCCTCATCTCCAGGGTCATCAGTCCGAATTCGTCGCTGATAACCTTGTTGCTTATTTTCATTTCATCGGAAATGCGCTTGATCGCCTGGTCAAGCCCCATCCCCGCCTCGACGCAGACCACCATGAGATCCAGCGCATCGGGAAATCCCTCCCGGATCTTTTCCTGCCGGTGAGCGACTGCGAAATGGACCCATGCATCCGGCGCATAAAACCCGAGTAAAGCGATGAGAACGAGGGCCACGAGAAGAACGGACCGTTCCATGAGGATGCCGAACAGGAGGTGACAAAGAAACAACGACACGGGTAAAAGGATTGCCAGGAGAACCTTGCTGCCGTAAAACAGCACGACGTCACCGGTCCGGCGGTAACCGGCCATGGCCAGTTTCTGGCGCCGATGGCTGAGTTCCGCTTCCTTTTTCGGCGTCGACAGGGGGGCGAGCTTTTCGGCGAGGTTGGCGAAGAACTGCTTCATCGAAGGGCCCTTGCCTGATTTCTGCTCGCCGCTTCTCCTTTCCGTTGCCACGTACCGGTCGATTTTATCGATGATTTCCTTTTTTTTCGTCGTTTTCCGGAAAAAAAGGAAACCGGAAAGGATAAGGAGCACCAGTCCCGCAAAAATCAGCATGGAAATGACGACGGTTTCGTTGATCATGGCCACCTCACACCTTCACCTGGATCATTCTTTTCATGACGATGATCCCCAGGACCATCATGATGCCGGCGCCGGCCAGCATGACATGCCCGATGGGATCGGCGAACAGCATCTTGACATAGTCGGGATTCGTGAAAAAAATCAGTAAGCCGACGAAGAAGGGCAGACCCGCCAGAATGATCGCCGACAGGCGCGCCTCCGCCGTCAGGGTCTTGATCTGCCCTTTCAGGACGAAACGGCTCCGGATCAGCCGGGCGATGTTCTCCAGGATCTCGGCGAGATTTCCACCGCTTTCCCGCTGAATGACCACCGAAATAACGAAGAGTTTCAAATCGTCGCTGTCGACCCGGGCGACCAGGTTTTTCAGCGCGTCCTCATAGGCCACGCCGAAGTTGATTTCGTCGAGGGTCTTGCCGAACTCGGTGCCCGCCGGCTCTTCGAACTCCTGGCTGATCATCTGCATGCCCCCGGTAAAGGCATGACCGGCCTTGAGGGACCGGGCCAGCATATCCAGCACCTCCGGGAGCTGTTCCTCGAATTTGGCGATCCGGTTGCGCTTCTTCAAGTGGATGTACAGGATGGGAAGCAAACCAAGCATGATCCCGATGACCAGACGCAGCCAGAACCACCGGACGGCGATCGATGACAGGAGAACGCCTACCGCGAACAGAAGACCCGATAAAAGCAGGTAGAATCCCAGGGGATGGGGCAGGTTGGCCTGGACGACCATGCGCTCCAGGCGCGTGACGACCGGGACACGAACTCGGAGCAGAAAACGGTTGAGCCAGGGAATCTCGCTCATGATGCGCCGCCGCACCACGTCGATGTCCCGGCTTCCGTAGGGTTCCCCGGACAACTGGCGCAACTGAGCCCTGATTCGGCGCTTTTCAGGATTCCATCGGGTCCGTCCCAGGAGGAACAGGCTCTCGATCAGGAGAACCACGGCAAGGAAAATTAAAACGGCTGGCAGGATCTGCATATCAACTCCGTTATCTTGAGAGTTTCATATTTCCATGACGTTCCGTGGATCCAGCGTCTCGTAGGGAACCGGAATACCGTTGGCCTTGAACCGGTCGATGAAGCGGGGCATGACCCCCGTCATCCTGAACCGCCCCTTCACTTCCCCTTCCTCCGTCACGCCGGTCTGTTCGAAAGAAAAAATTTCCTGCATCGTGATGACATTTCCCTCCATGCCCGTAATCTCCGACAGGCTGACCACCTTCCGGCTGCCGTCGATCAGGCGGGCGATCTGGATCACCACGTCCAGGGCCGAACTGATGTAACGGCGGATCGCCTCGGTCGGGATACTCAGTCCCGCCATGGCCACCAGGGTTTCCATGCGCAGGAGGGCGTCCCGCGGAGAGTTCGAGTGAATCGTCGTCAGGGAGCCGTCATGACCCGTGTTCATCGCCTGGAGCATGTCCACCACTTCGCCGGCACGGACCTCGCCGACGATGATCCGGTCCGGCCTCATACGCAGGCTGTTTCTCACCAGGTCGCGCTGGGTGATTTCCCCCTTCCCTTCGATGTTCGGCGGCCGGGTTTCCAGCCTCACCACGTGTTCCTGCTTGAGCTGAAGTTCCGCCGAGTCCTCGATGGTCACAATCCGTTCATCCGCAGGGATGAAGCGCGACAGGACATTCAGGAGCGTCGTCTTGCCGGTGCCGGTTCCTCCGGAAATAAGCACGTTCAATCTTGCCTTCACGATTCCCTTCAGCAACTCCCCGATATCCGCCGTGATGCTTTTGAGGACGATGAGATTCTCCATCTCCAGGGGATCGACGGCAAAACGCCGGATCGACAGGGCCGGCCCGTCGATGGCGGAAGGGGGAATAATGGCGTTGACCCGGGAACCGTCCTTGAGGCGGGCGTCCACCATGGGCGTGGATTCGTCGATGCGCCGCCCCACCGAGGAAACGATGCGGTCGATGATCTTTCTCAGGTGGGCGTCGTCCTTGAATCTCGCCTCGGTCAGATGCAGTTTTCCGAAGCGTTCCACGTAGATCTGGCGATACGTGTTCACCAGGATATCCGACACCGTGGGATCCTTCATGAAGGGTTCGATGGGACCCAGCCCCATCGTTTCGTCCTGGATTTCCTGGTACAGGCGCTCCCGCTCGTCGGCGTTCAGGGGCGTCCGCATCCCTTCCTCCGCGAGGATATTCGTCGTCAGGCGGCGGATTTCCCGCTGCAGATCCCCCTCGGAAAGGGTGTTCAGCAGAGACAGATCCAGCATGCCCAGAAGACGGTCATGCACGCGCGCCTTGAGTTCGTTGTATTCGTTACTGACTGCAAAGGAACTGCCGTTTCCCCCTTGCGTATTCCACATAAGTCATCGCCTCGATTCAAAATATTCTTTTTTCAGTCAGCGCCAGGAAAAAAAACCCTTCTTTCTGACGCCCCCTCCGGATACCTGGGCGGCCACATCCCGGAAACTGGCGGAGATCTCGGCCGAGGGATTCAACACGGCCAGGGGCTTGCCCTGGTTGATCGCCGCCATCGTGTTTTGAAAGTCGTTCGGAATGCTCCATGCGACCGGTTTATTGAGGGATTTTCCGGCGTCTTCCAGGCTGATCAGGGAACGCTTCTGGTAACGGTTGACCAGAATCCGGATCTTCTCTTCGGTGGGGTTTCCGAAAGTACGGAAGGTTTCCAGGATCCGCTTCACGTTGATCATGCAGGGAAGGCTCAAAAGGGTCACGATGATCAGCGTGTCCGACAGCTTGGCGGTGGACCGGGCAAGATCGTCGATGGACTGCCCGTTGTCGATCACGATGAAGTCGAACAGGGTTTTCATCTCCTGCAACAGCGTCGTAATGATGGCGGGATTGATCCGGACATCCTCCAGCACCCTGGCGGGAGAAGGCAGAACGTACATGCCGGAGTCGTCGCGGGACATGACGCTCATCAGGTATGTCCCATCCAGGCGGTAGATGTTCTTCGCCACCTCCGACCAGTCGAAGGTCGGTTGAAGCCCCAGGAACAGGGGAATCTCTCCGAACAGGAGGTTCATATCCATCAGGGCGACGGACCTGTTCTTGTCCGCTTCCTGCAAGCTGTTCGCCAGGTTGACCGCCACCGTGGTCGTCCCGACGCCTCCCTTGCTGCCGACGACGTTGATGACCCGTCCCTGTTTCCCCGGTGTTTTCCGGCTCGCCGCCGCCTGACCGAATTGTTTTTTTTCCAGGAGCTTCTGCAGGGCGCTCCGGACCTCATCCTCCCTGAGAGGCTGCGAAAAAAACTCCTTGACCCCCGCCCTCATGGCTTCGATCAGGACTTCCGGTTTGATGGACTTGGAAGTCAGGAAAATTTTCCGGGCGGCCCCCGTTTTCATGGCCTGGTAAACCAGGTTGAATTCCTCCTCCGGCTTGTCTCCCAACTGCATGATGAGGAGGTCCGCAATCCCCGCGTCGTCGTCGCCAAAGACATGACATCCCTCGACACCGGCGATGATCCGTATAAATTCCTGTCCCAGGGCCTCATCCATCCTGGACAGGCGAATGTTTAACTTTTTGGGTTCCATTGTTTATTTTTTATAATCACTTATTAAACGGCTTTTAATTTCTCTTTCTATTTTTTTATTGCAATCCCTATTACTGACACAATCTGCAACGGTCGAGCGGTCCATAATGAGGTCCTATAGGACCTCCATAGGATGGTGCTGTCGTGAAATAACCTCTTATTATTTTCAAATTACCTTCTCCACATCCTGTGCCAGCACATGTTATATGAAAACCGATAAACCCCGAAACAGGTACTTCGGAATGAGTGGTTTTCAATATCACAGCATCAATGATTGGAAGAAACACGTTTTGCCCCGCATATAGATTCTGCACACTTGGTTGATTTTTGTTGTCATATAAAGTATCTTTCACACCTGGCTCTATCCATATTAAATCGCCGATACTGACTGCCGTTGGGTTGCCGTTCTCCAACAATCCCCTTACAGAAGTAACATCATTCGCATCCAAGAAAAAACTTGTCCATTGTCCTGCTAAGGTATCTGGATACATGTATGGTGAACCAATTGTGAATAGATTATCCGGATCATCATATTGTTCATACACGTCGGCGACTTTTTTAGATATTGCCACTGGAAGTAGACTCTCAGGCCTGACTGATCCTGGTGAAGCTGCCACCGCAGTAGCTTGAGCTGCCAGATCAACCGTTTCTATTCCCAAAATGCCAGCAAAGAATGTTAGGATCGCTCCTGAGTTTTTCGTTCCCGATTTTGCAATGGCTACTTGGATGGCAGGGCCATCGTTTGTTGTTGGAGTGTATGTCAATTTATCACGCAAACCCAATATTGACTGAGTAATATTCCAATAACCCGTTGCAATGTCAGCCTCCTCAAGTCGTTGTTTAGCCGCTTCATTGATATTTACAGCGTCAGCTGCTTCTGCCTCAGCCGCTTGCCAGTTCGGCTCTGGAAACGGCAAGGTAACGGGATCGCGAGAATAGAATTGGTTACACCCAGCCAATGCAGCGGCATCAGCGGCATTCTGTAATTGATTTCTGACCACCATTACGTAGCCTATATCGACAGCCAGCGCGACAAAACCAATAAATACAATCAGCAGAATAGCGACATAAACGGCGACAGCCCCACGCTTACCCTTTGTCTGCTTGGACAGCATTGCCGGATTTTTCATTTTTGTTCCTCCCGCAAAAAGGATTGTCTATTCATACCTCATGACCGTCGTCGCCTGCATCGTACGTACTTTTTCCATTGCGATAAAATTGGGAAGCACGAGAAAAGAATAGTTGTATCTGACTTGAACCGTCAATTCATCGCCAAAAGCAGCATCAGAGGCATAACCTGTCAAGTTAACCACTGGCGTATTCGAATTTCCGAATGTTACCAAGTTGTTTGCTGTATAATTTACTACCACACCCTCGATGGTGCCAGGCGTAACCCTCGGACTGCTTGCCACAATACCCGCCCTCGCTCCTTCGCGGCTCGCATTCGTGATTATCTGCTGGTTATACAGATACGTCCCGAATTCGATGATCCCGAACGTAATCAGGATAAGCGGCACCAGAACGATGGCGAATTCCACCGCCGCCGCGCCTTTTTGAGAAGACCGTCTCCTTCTCATGACACTCACCCCTTCTCTACTCTCCCCCCATGGACCCGATGCTGAACTGGTACGTCGTCGAAGGAGCCGACTCCTTCTCGAAACCTTTCTGGTACTTGTCCAGGTTCCCCTGTGCGGCTTGGCCGCTTAAGCCGGTCACCGGCTCCAGGTTCCGTTCCGCCTCCGGGTTCAGGGTCTGGTTGAACTTCTGCAACTGGTAGGACGTACCGTAATCCATTTCCACACGGCTCGGACCGCAACCCGCCACAACGATCAGGGCGGCGCACAGGCCGGCAAGGATGATGATTTTCTGTTTCATGGTTTTCTCCTGTCGTTTATGGCGCGATATGGCCGAAATCTCCTTCAAGTCCTCCCTGGCCCGGCTGGACCGGCAAGGAGCTCCTCGTTGCCGACCCGGACTCGGGTTCGCCCCTGCCTTCCAGGCTTCCCAGCAGATAGAATTCGAAATCGTTCGGCTCCACGTACTGGTCCGTCGGCAGGGTCTGCTTCGCCATGTCCAGGGGTTTCACCAGGTGGGGCGTCACGATGACGACCAGTTCCGTTTCATTCTTCTGGAACGAGGTGCTCCGGAACAACGCCCCCAGGATGGGAATATCGCCCAGAACGGGGAATTTCGATACCACCTCGCGGACATCCTCTTTCAGCAAACCCGCGATGGCGAAACTCTGGCCATCGGCCAGTTCGATCACCGTCGAAACGCGCCGCGTGGTCAGGGCCGGAACGACGTAACCCGAGATGGCCACGGCATTCGTGAAATCCAGTTCCGAAACCTCCGGGCTCACGGCCATGCTGATTTTTTCGTTGCTGAGAACGGTCGGCGTGAAATTCAGGCCCACGCCGAAAGTTTTATAGTCGATGGTGATCGTTGTCCCGCCGCCGGTACCGGACTGGGGAACCGGAATGGGATATTCGCCGCCCGCCAGAAAATTCGCTTCACGTCCGCTCGTGGTAATCAGGGTCGGTTCGGCCAGGACCTTCGTCAGGCCGTTTTCCTTCAAGGCGTCAATGAAGGTCGTCCAGGAGGCATTCGCTCCCAGGAAGTGAAAGATCATGCCGACGCTGTTGCCGACCTCCAGGGGATTCCCCGGCCAGCCATCGTCGGGAAGGGTCACGAGATTCTTGAGCAACGAAATGCCGTATGTGTTTCCTCCCTCACTGATATAGGCGAAATTGACACCCAAGCGCCGCAGGAGGGTTCTCGACATCTCGGAGACACGCACCTCGAGCATCACCTGGTGAACCCCTCCGACCTCGAGGAGATTCATGATTTTCCCCTTCCTGTCCTTGTCCCTCGGGGCGTAGGCCTCGGCCATCGTCAACACCTGGGACAGGTTCGCGGCGCTGGAAACGGTGCCGGAAAGGACGAGGCTGTCGTGGTGGGCCGTGACCCGGATGTCCTTCTCGTTCGGGAGCATGTCGTAAATCTTCTCTCGAAGCCTTACGACATCCGGAGCCACCTCGATATCGATCATGGCGGAAACCCGGCCGTCGGCGCCCCAGAGGGTCGCATTTGTAACACCCGGACTTAATCCGATGAAGTGAATTACCCCGCCCACAGGGCGGGGCATCATAGGCTTTAAAACAATTCTAACTGCTGGGGTTTAGTTTCTTGTTCACGGTGATACGCAATATATTTTCTGATCACTTCAGCCGTTACTGTA